>Ga0247815_10000179_pt1 | contig 49272 bp, 51 predicted proteins | sample UWRJL194509B1_FD_181014 | JGI IMG/M metagenome (GOLD analysis project Ga0247815, IMG submission 181014) | Plant litter microbial communities from Arlington Agricultural Research Station in Wisconsin, United States - UWRJ-L194-509B-1 | ecosystem: Environmental > Terrestrial > Plant litter >... | reverse complement strand
ACGAAACTTTTACCGTTAACGGAGTTAAATTTTCGCTGCATCCCGCCGGACATATTATTGGCTCCGCCCAAATTAGGGTTGAGTACAAAGGCGAAGTATGGGTTTTTACAGGCGATTATAAAACAGAAGATGACGGAATTTCGGTTCCGTACGAAGTCGTAAAATGCAATTCATTTATAACCGAATGTACTTTTGGCCTGCCTGCTTTTAAATGGACACCTCAGGCCGAAGTTATGACCGATATTAATAATTGGTGGGCAGAAAACCGCGCCGAGGGAAAAACATCTGTACTTTTTGGATATTCTCTCGGAAAAGCACAGCGTTTATTGAAGTATCTTGATACAGATATAGGCAAAATATACACGCACGGCGCCATCGAAAATATGACACAGGTTTTACGCCCTATGGTAGATTTTCCGCCGACTACCAGAATCACGTACGAAACTAAAAAAGAAGATTTACTGGGCAGTATTGTGCTTGCACCACCCAGTGCGCACGGAAGTACCTGGATCCGAAAAATGACACCATTTGTAACTGGTTCTGCCAGCGGATGGATGGCTTTTCGTGGTGCCAGACGCCGTCGTGCCGTCGATCGCGGTTTTGTTTTAAGCGATCACTGTGACTGGACTGGACTTCTGGAAAGCATTCAGGCAACAGGAGCCGAAAAAGTAATCTGCACCCACGGATATTCGGATATTTTCTCTAAATATCTAATAGAATTAGGCTATGACGCCCGAACAGCGCACACGCAATACGAAGGTGAATTAGGCGAAATGGATGCGAAAAAAGAAGTCGAAGAAGAAATAGAGACAAGGGAATAGAAGCAGGAAAATAGAATCAAGAAAAGACCAAAGAATCTGGAAAGAATAAAAATGCTATTCTCCAATCTTGTCACTTGGATGCTGCTTCCTCTCACTTCTGCCCTCTTAAAAAATGAAAAAAAATGAAAAACTTTGCCGAACTTATAAAAGCACTTGACAGTTCTAATAAAACTTCGGTAAAGGTTGATGCCTTAACGAATTATTTCAGGAATGCCAATAACGAAGACAAAGTCTGGACCATTGCTATTCTTTCGCATCGACGTCCGCCGAGACCTGTAAATACTACCTTATTGCGAATATGGGCCAATGAACTGGCTAATATTCCGCTTTGGCTTTTTGAAGAAAGTTATCACATTGTGGGAGATTTGGCCGAGACAATTGCACTCGTTATTCCCACAACAAAAGAACATTCAGACAGAAGCCTGACCGAATATCTTCAGGAAATAATTGCCTTAAAAAAGAAAACAGATAGTGAGAAAAAAGAATATCTGCACGAAAACTGGCTGGCTTTAAATTATTACGAACGCTTTGTTTTTACCAAATTAATTACCGGAAGCTTCAGAATCGGCGTAAGCCAAAAACTGATGACGCGTGCACTTTCTAAAGCCGAAGATATTGATGAAGATGCACTGGCACATAAACTTATGGGCGATTGGAATCCCAATACCATTACGTTTCAGGAATTGATTCTGGATGAAAAAAACAGCGATTACCTCTCAAAACCCTACCCTTTTTACCTCGCATATCCTATCGAAGGCGAACCTTCTAATCTTGGAAATCCTGAAGACTGGAGCGCTGAACATAAATGGGACGGAATCAGGTCGCAAACCATTATTCGTGACAACGAAATTTATATTTGGAGCCGTGGTGAAGAATTGGTTACCGATAAATATCCTGAATTTGCCTCTTTCATCGGAATTATACCGGACGGAACGGTGATTGACGGAGAAATCCTGCCGTATTTAGACGATCAAATTGGCACTTTTAATGATCTGCAAACCCGAATTGGGCGCAAAACAGTTTCGGCAGCAGTGCTGAAAAAATCTCCGGTTATCATTAAAGCGTACGATTTATTAGAATGGAAAGGCGAGGATATCCGAAATCTTCCTTTCGAAGAAAGACGTGTTTTACTGGAAAAATTATACGACGATATTAAGGAAACCGATATTCCGTTACAACTCTCCGAAAGGGTGAAATTTTCTACCTGGGAAGAATTGACGGAAGAGAGAATGCGTTCCCGCGAAATGAAAAGCGAGGGTTTGATGATCAAGAGAAAAGATTCTCCTTATCTCGTGGGGAGAAAAAAAGGCGACTGGTGGAAATGGAAGATTGAACCGCTTGTTATCGATGCGGTCCTTACCTACGCCATGCGCGGCCACGGACGAAGATCTAATTTATTCACAGACTATACCTTTGCATTGTGGCATCAAAATGAAAATAATGAACGTGAACTTGTCACTTTTGCGAAAGCCTATTCCGGTTTAACCGATGCCGAATTCAGAATGGTCGATGACTGGATTAAGAAAAACACACTCGAAAGATTTGGTCCCGTACGAAGTGTTACACCACAGCTGGTTTTTGAAATTGGTTTTGAAGGAATAGCACTTTCTAAAAGACATAAAAGCGGGATTGCAACACGATTTCCGCGCATTTTAAGATGGAGACATGACAAGAAAATTGACGACGCCAATTCTATTGAGGATTTGAAAGATATGATTTTATAGCAAATGGATGCGGTCCCAAACCGAAAGGTTTAAAAACCTGTCGGGTTGAAGTCACGACAAATACACAATGGTTTAAAATAAAAAAATGAACAGAGAGCAGCTTTTTAATGTAGCAAACGACTGGTTCCGGCAGCAAGGCTGGAAACCTTTTCCGTTCCAGACACAAACCTGGACGGCTTTTCTGCAGGGAAAAAACGGCTTGCTGAACGCTCCAACCGGAAGCGGGAAAACCTACGCCCTCTGGTTACCTATTGTTTTAAATTACATAAAAGACAATCCCAATTATAAAACGAAACACAATCCCGGACTTAAAGCAATCTGGATCACACCTTTACGTTCGCTTTCTGTAGAAATAAAACAAGCGGCGGAAAGAGTGGTAAATGATTTGGGAACTAAAATGACGGTGGGAATTCGTTCCGGAGATACATCGGCAGGTGAAAGAGCCAAACAAAAAGGAAAAATGCCCGATTTGCTGGTGACGACGCCTGAAAGTTTACAATTGCTCCTGGCTTCAAAAGGCTATGAAAAAATATTTGGAAATTGTACTGCAATCGTCATTGATGAATGGCACGAATTATTGGGCACAAAACGAGGTGTCCAGACCGAATTGGCCTTGTCACGATTGAAAACTATCGCGCCAAATATGCGTATTTGGGGCATTTCAGCAACGATTGGAAATTTGCAGCAAGCTCAGGAAGTATTGCTCGGAGTTGATTCTGACGCTTACCATAATTCTGTTTTGATAAAGGCGGTCATCAATAAAAAAATAAAAGTCATTTCGGTTATTCCGGATAAAATGGAAACGTATCCGTGGCGCGGGCACATGGGTTTGCATCTGATTGATGAAGTTGCCAAAATTGTAAAGGCGAGCAAAACCACTTTAATTTTTACCAATGTGCGTTCGGCCTGCGAAATCTGGTTCCAGCGCCTGCTCGAAAAATATCCTGAATTTGCAGGAGAAATGGCGATGCATCACGGAAGTATAAGCCGTGAAACGCGTCTCTGGGTCGAAGATGCCATTAGAAACGAAGAATTAAAAGTCGTGGTTTGTACGTCAAGTCTCGATTTAGGAGTTGACTTTGCACCTGTAGAAACTATTATTCAGGTAGGCGGACCAAAAGGTGTTGCCCGTTTTCTGCAAAGAGCCGGAAGAAGCGGCCACCAGCCCGGAAAAGAAAGTGTAATTTATTTTCTGGCCACTCATGCTATCGAATTAATAGAAGCTTCGGCACTCAAAAAAGCAGTCGAAGAAAATGTCATCGAAGATCGTGTCCCGTATTTGAACAGCTGGGATGTTTTGGTGCAATATTTAAATACCCTGGCAGTTTCTGACGGATTTTTTCCGGATGAAATATTCAAGGAAGTAAAAGGAACATTTTGCTATCAGGCCATGACGGAAGAGAACTGGAACTGGATCCTGAATTTTATTTCAAACGGAAGCCAGAGTTTACAAGCATATGACGAATATAAAAAAGTAGACGTTGAAGAAGACGGGCGTTTTAAAATCAACAGCCGACTGATTGCCATGCATCATCGAATGCAGATTGGGACGATTGTAGGTGATGCCGTTGTCAACGTGAAATTCATGAGCGGCGGCTACATCGGAACTATTGAAGAATGGTTTATTACGAAATTAAAACCGGGTGATACTTTTATTTTTGGAGGTAAAAAATTAGAGTTGTTCCGGGTACGAAATATGCAGGTTCTGGTAAAAAAAGCAGATCCTAAGAAAACATCTAAAGTCGTAAGCTGGATGGGCGGCCGAATGGCACTTTCTGCCCAAATGAGTGAATTACTGCGTCAGGAATTGTACCGTGCTAATACCGATGATTTATCACCGGAGCTAAAAGCACTGCAGCCGCTGTTTACCAGACAGCGCAAAGAATCGATTGTGCCGGGCTCAAATGAATTTTTAATCGAAACTTTTAAAACGAGAGAAGGTTATCATGCCATTTTTTATCCTTTTGAAGGGCGCTTTGTGCACGAAGCACTGGCCAGTTTACTGGCTTACCGAATCAGTTTGCTGGTTCCGATAAGTTTTTCACTGGCGTATAATGATTACGGTTTTGAATTATTATCAGATCAGGAAATTAACATGCAGGATGTTCTGGACAATAATTTATTTTCAACAGAATATGTACATCACGATTTACAGAAAAGTTTGAATGCCACAGAAATGGCAAGACGAAAATTCAGGGATATCGCAGTGATTGCGGGATTGGTTTTTACAGGTTTTCCGGGAAAAATGGTTAAAACAAAACATTTACAAAGCGGTTCTCAATTGTTATTTGAAGTTTTTAGGGATTACGAGCCTGACAATTTATTATTTCAGCAGGCGTATCGCGAAACATTTGAACATCAATTAGAAGAAGGCCGTTTGATTATGGCTTTGGAAAGAATTCAAAGTCAGGAAATTATCTGGAAAAAATGTGCTAAACCTACTCCGTTTAGTTTTCCGGTAATTACAGATCGGTTACGAGAAAAATTATCAAGCGAGACATTGGCAGAACGTATCAAGAAAATGACCGCTTCCTACATGAAATAAAATTATAATGACAATATTACTTAAAGATCAAACCTTTACACTAGATTCCAGTGGTGCTTTATTTTGGAAAAACAAGAACCTGCTTTTAATCTCAGATGTACATTTGGGCAAGGTGTCGCATTTTAGAAAACACGGTGTCGCGATTCCCAATAATGCCGTTTCTGAAAATTTTAACCGCCTGACGGCTGCAGTCGAAAAATTCAATCCCGAAAAGGTTATTTTTCTGGGCGATTTATTTCACAGTGCTATGAATTCTGAGTGGGATTTATTTGTAGAATGGTCTGCCTGCTGTGTCAGCGAAATTTTGCTTGTTGCCGGAAATCATGACATCATCGCCATAAAGCATTATATAGAAATTGGTGTTTTGGTATTAGAATCGCTTGAAATTGATGGCTTTTTATTGACCCATCATCCCACAGAAAAAGCAGATTTTTTTAACTTTTCAGGACATATTCATCCGGGAGTCGTATTGCGCGGCTGGGGAGGACAATCTCTAAAACTGCCTTGCTTTTATCAAAAAGGAAATCAAATGATTTTACCTGCGTTTGGCGAATTTACCGGAAAACATATTATAAAACCTGCAGAAGACGATATTATTTATGCGATTGCCCAAAATGATGTGGTGATTGTGCCAAAGAGATAGTTTGCTTAAGCAAAGGTGGGAGCCTTACGCTTATTCCATCAAGATGAAGAGCAGCTCAAAAATTAAAAACACCTTATAGAATTAAATCAGCCGGCTTTGTCAAAGTTCTAAACTTTGACAAAGCTCTTAGCCGATCCTGATTTGTTTTCCTATTTATTCCAGCAGGGCAATTGCAATACATTGGCATTCAAGGGCTGTTCTATTTTTCGTTCTAATTTGTCGCTATTCACAGTGATGTAAACTTCCATTGATCCTGTTCCTACTTTTAGTGCCAGAATATGGCCTCCGTAGGCATCAAACTTATCGTCGGTGGCAATTCCGTGAATGTGAATTGAGGGTTTGTCATCGCTCCAGGCAATAGAGCCGGTCAGGTTTCCCATTTCGACTTTTTGAAATGTTTTCGGATGGAATTTCTTTTCCTGAAAATCATAAAAACCAAAAGTCACTTCTTGCGCAAAACCAATTCCGGTAAAGTTTCCAGATGGAATCTGCTGTTCTTTTGCTGCTTTTTCGATGTTGGCAATCACATCATCGCCCTCGCGAAGCACGATCAAAAATCCCGACGTTGTTTTGGTGTAACGACAATTCGTATTTTGCTCTTTTTGCTGTGCATGCCCTATTCCCGCTGAAAAGAACACTATTGCTGTTATTATGATTTTTGTTGTTAAATTCATTTTTTTTATTTTAAATTTAGTAGAATGATATCTTATAAAGAAAACGTTACAACAATGCATCAAAATGAATTGGAAGATCATTGATTCGTTTTCCTGTGGCGTGATAAATGGCATTTGCAATCGCTGGCGCCATTCCGACAATGCCAATTTCACCAATTCCTTTTACACCAAGATCATTGACGAATTCATCTTTTTCTTCTACAAAAATCACCTCTAAATCCGGAATATCGGCATGAACCGGAAGATGGTATTCGGCTAAATTGGCATTCATATAGCGTCCAAATCTATGGTCTGTAATCGTTTCTTCATGAAGCGCTTTTCCTATTCCCCAAATCATACCGCCTAAAATCTGGCTCTCGGCCGTTTTCGGGTTGATTATTTTTCCGGCGGCAACAGCGGTTACCACTCTCTTTACCTCTATCAATCCCAAGTCTTGATCTACCTCTACTTCTACAAAAACAGCACTGTGCACTGCCCTCGATTTTTTTTGATATTTAAAAGGATTCGGCATTGACGTATTCGTTGTTTTGATGGGTTTTCCGTCGTTAGCTTCAAAAATTTCCTGAATAGTAACTTTTATATCCGGATTTTCTTTTTGCATGATGACGCCATCATCAAAAACTACTTCTTCAAACTTTACATTTTCGAAAACAGAATTATCAGTATATTTTGCTTTGTCAAATAATTTTTTGTTAAGCGCATGGCACGCTGCCTTTACCGCCGGACCAACAGTTGCTACGGTAAAAGAACCGCCCTGAATTGGGGCAAAAGGCATTTTGCTGTCAGCATATAAAAATTCGATTTTCTCTATTGGAATCCCTAATTCATCTGATGCAATCTGCGTCATTACCGTCAGTGTTCCGGTGCCAATATCTGTCACGGCACTTTTAATTTGTACTTTTCCATCGCTGGTCATAATAGCCTGAGCACGTGCCAGCAGTCGGTTTGCATCCCAGATTCCGGTCGCCATTCCGTACCCCACCCATTTATTGCCGCGTTTCGTGCTTCTTGGTTCCGGATTTCTGTTTTCCCATCCAAATTTTGCCGCACCTTGCAGGTAACAATTTCTAAGTTCCTTGCTTGAATACTCCCTGCCGGTGCTTTTGTCGACATCAGAGTAGTTAATCAGCCTTAGTTCCATCGGGTCAATTCCTAATTTATAGGCAAGATCGTCCATCGTTATTTCGATCGCATGCATTCCGGTGCTGCCACCGGGTGCGCGCATGTCAAGCGGACTGTAGACATCTAACGGAACCAATTGGTGCTCGAGCAGTGTATTTTCTGCAGGATACAGCATATTTGCCCAATTGACGACTACTTCTATATAATCTTCAAATTGAGAAGTTTCGCCTATTGCTTTATGATAAATTGCATTTACTTTTCCGGTTTGATCAGCTCCAAATTTCGTCATCTGCACGGTTGGAGGCCTGTGCCCAAACGTATACATTTGAGCGCGATCAAGCGTTACGCGTACATTTCGTTTTAATTCCAAAGAAGCCATTACCGCCATAAAAAGCTGGTATTGAGGCCTTAGTCCTGAACCAAAACCACCGCCCACAAAGGGTGCAATGACCTGAACGTTTTTCATTTTTAATCCAAAAACATTGGCAACATACATCTGAGAATTGATTGTGCCTTGTGTTTTGTCGTATATTTTTAATTTTTCTTTTCCCTGGTAAAGTACTGTGGTGGCAAACATTTCCATCGGATTATGATGTTCTGTTCCGTGTTTAAATTCACCTGCACTTTGAACAAAAGAAGCATCATAGGCTTCCTGAAAATTCCCCAATGGTTTTGGTGGAGGCGGTTTCAGCACTGAAGCGAGACCCTTTTTAGCATCTCTGGCTTTATCAATATTATGATTTAAATCTGTTGAAAACGCTTCTTCTTTATAAATTACTTTAATTTTTCGTGCTGCATAACGGGCCATTTCAAAAGTATCGGCTACGACCAATGCAATCGGCTGCCCGTTATATTTGATTTCGCTGTCTTTTAAAGGCTTAAAAACTGTTCCCGGAGGCGCATCCATATCAGCATATTGAAAATCAAACCACGCTGTTGATGGGCGGTTTTTATGCGTAAAAACCGCTGTAACGCCGTCCATTGCCATTGCTTCAGCCGTATCAATTTCAACTATTTCACCTTTTGTTATGGTACTGTTCACCACATAACCGTATAACAAATCAGGTGCATCATATTCTCCTGCATATTTTGCGCTTCCTGTAACTTTCTCACGGCCTTCCAGTCGGCTTACGGGTTTTCCTATAGAGGGTAATTTTGTCATACCTTTATTTTTAGTTTTTGTCAGATCCTCTTCAGATCGTTATAATGATGGTTTTGCTCCCGGACGCTGTGATTCAGGATGAAGTGCCATAGCACAATTGCGTATTATGGCTTTTTTAGCTAAGTCTATCTTAAAGGTATTGTGTTCGTATCCTTTGGCACCCTGCAGTATAATATCAGCCGCAGCGGCGAAATTTTCAGGAGTTGGTTCTTTATCTTTCAAAAAATCTTCCGCTTCAGTAACACGCCAAGGTTTATGAGCGAGACCGCCCAGTGCAATTCTGGCTTGTTTGATGGTATTTTCCCGGATGTCAAAACCTGCTGCGACAGATACGAGTGCAAAAGCATACGAGCTTCTGTCCCTTATTTTTAGATAAGAATAATAGTTTTGAAATCCTTCCTGCGGCAGTTCGATTCCGGTTATTATTTCACCGTGCTGTAAATTATTGTCTATATCCGGCGTGTTTTCCGGAAGTCTGTGAAAAGCAGCAAAAGGAAGTTCCCTTTCTCCCTGAGGACCTGTAATATGAACTACAGCATCTAAAGCGGCCAATGCCACGCACATATCTGACGGAAATACGGCGATACAGTTTTCGCTTTGCCCTAAAATGGCGTGAATTCGGTTATAACCCCCAATTGCCGAGCATCCGGAGCCGGGTTCACGCTTATTACAGGGTGTTGTAGTATCATAAAAATAATAACATCTTGTTCGCTGCAGTAAGTTGCCTCCGTTGGTTGCCATATTTCGTATTTGTGCCGAAGCGCCTGCTAATATTGCTTTTGACAACAGCGGATATCGTTCTTCAATAATCGGATGATAGGCTGTTTCGGCATTGGTCATTAACGCGCCAATGGTGATGCCGCCGTTATCAAGCCGGATGATTTCATGATTTTCAAAAATTGGATTTATATCTACCAGTTTTTTTGCATGGGTTACAAAATATTTCAGGAGGTCATTGATATTTGTACCTCCGGCCACTATTTTATTTCCGGCGTCTTCATTGATTGCTGTTACTGCCTGATGGATATCGGAGGCTTTTGTAAACGAAAAATTATTCATGTTGTCTCCCTTCTTGTTTTACCTGCATGATGGCGTCAATAATTCCCTTACTCGCGCCGCATCTGCAGAGGTTACCACTCATTAATTCCTGAACTTCTTCTCTTGTATTGGCTTTGCCTTCTTGCAGCATTCCTACGGCACTGCAAATTTGTCCGGGCGTACAATAGCCGCATTGAAAAGCATCATGTTCGATAAAGGCTTTTTGCAGCGGATGCAGTTCTTCTTCGCCGGCAATTCCTTCAATGGTCGTAATTTCGGCACCATCTTTCATAACACTTAATGTAAGGCAGCTCAAAACTCTTTTTCCGTCAATAAGAACCGTACAGGCACCACATTGGCCATGATCACATCCCTTTTTTGTTCCTGTTAAATGAAGTTCCTCGCGAAGCGTATCCAGGAGGGAAACCCAGGGAAGCAGATTGAGATGATAAGGACTTCCATTTATTTTTAATGCTATTGAATGGGTTTCGGGAATACTCATAGTCAATTGTTTATATGTTAGATGATATAGGTGATCTCAAGTCTATATAAAATAGCGTGAGCTTTTAGTCTGAAAATGGATAAAAAATAAGCATCCGGACTAAAATCCGGATGCTTTAGAACTTTTATTTTGGTGTTGAACGCGTCGTGTCCACTCTTGCAGAAGTCGTATCTGGCATAACAGCTGTGGAATCGATGGTAGTGTCTACGCTGTCGATTGTGGTTTCAGTTGAATCGTAAGCGGTTGAATCTGCCGGAATTGTGTCGTTTTTTTTACAAGAAAATAAAACTCCTGCCAGCAGCATAAATAATACTATTCTGAATTTGATTAGATTTTTCATAATACTAGATTTTTAGTTTATAATAATTCAAATTTAATCTTCGCCCGCCTGCGGTGCTTACACAATTTTCCGTATTTTTTATTAAATAAACACTAAACTGTTAATACATAAATAGTTACTACAACTAAAAACTGCTTCCAGCTGTTGATACAACAGGAACAAAAATTAAATAAAATCCTACAGGAAGTGGGAATTGTATAACAAATCAAAAAAATGATATAAACCGGTTTTTTGCTCTCATTTTAAATTGACGCAGATCAGAAAAATAACATAATTCGAAAAATATGAAAAAACGTAACTTTAAGATTATTTTGATTTTGATTTTTGTGGCAATTTTGTATTTAAATTGTGCACCGCATTGTGATGACGAAGATTATAAACTCGAAAAAAAGAAGCCGCGTTAAAACATTCTGACAGGTTGAATACGGTTAGAATCGATTAAAGGCCGCTCTTACTTTTCTGTCCTAAAGCTTGTCAAATACTGCAGGCTTTTTTTGTGGTTATGGAAGTTTTTTTTTATGGAAAAATGAATTTTGCCGGCTGCAGGTCCGGTAATAATTTTTGGAGGTCATTTTTTTGCGTTTTTCCTCATAAAATAGTAAATTTGACTCGACTAAAGCTCCCGCACTGCTGCGTATAGAAAGGATAATCTAAAAATTTAATGCATGATCAAAAAATTACAATTATAGTCAATATGAAGTATAAAAATATCTTGCAAATCGATGATGATTATGATGACTGCGATTTCTTTTTAGAAGCACTTGAGGAGGTTTCTTCAGCTGCATATACTGCTATTCACAATCCCATTCAGGCTTTAGAGAAACTCATGAGTAAGGAAGTGCAGCCAGATCTTATTTTTCTCGACATCAATATGCCGTTCATGAACGGGATGGAAGTTTTGGCTGAGATTAAGAATAAAGAAATGCTTAAGCACATTCCTGTTATTATATTTTCGACCTCGATACCATTAGAGATTAAAATCAAAATGCAAAATCTGGGAGCAATGGATTATTACATTAAACCCAACGATTTTAGCACGTTAAAAAATCTTCTTAAAAACTTGATTTAAAAAAAGCCTGCATTTGCAATACAGGCTTTTAAACAAGGTAATTCGATTTCACGAGTCTATTTCAGACTGTCTTTACGTGTTGAAGAATTGTTTTGTCCAGCCGTACCAGTTTTGGCAGCCTTATTACTGTGCTTCTTCTTGCTTACTGATTTTGTGGAATCTGTCTGATAAGTAGTCGTCTTTTTTTCGACTCCGGATTTCGTAGTACGATGGGTTGTAATCGTATCTGTTTTTGATTTTGCTTTATTGGTTGACTTTGGGGTTTCCTGTGCCGAAGCAAGTCCCACAACCATAAGCATGGCGAATGTTGCAATTAAATTTTTCATAATATTGATTTTTAAGTATTTAAAGAATTTTTAAATAGATTATAAATACAAATTTTAAAAACAAATAGACCAATATATTATATATTTTAAACGCTATTATTATATGTTTCCCATTAACGGCAGTTCTTTCTTTTTTAATCCTCAAAGACTCCCTATATTTGATTCAAACAAATGTTTACCATGGACACCCCAGAAATCAATAAACCTTTAAAAACAAAACAGGATTTTCCCGTAGTGGGTATCGGAGCCTCTGCCGGAGGATTAGATGCTTTTAAAAAATTACTGAAAGAAATACCAAAAGATTCCGGAATGGCTTTTGTTATTGTACAGCATTTATCTCCTGATCACCCAAGCAATTTAACTGAGATTTTATCGCAGCAAACAGAGGTTCCTGTTCACGAAATTATTAATGATATCAATCTCGCGCCCAACCATATTTATATTATTCCTGAAAACAATAATCTAATTGCAGAAGACGGTGTTTTAAAACTACATACCAGAACGCGTGACGAAAAAAGAAATGCGAGTATTGATATTTTCTTTTCATCACTGGCTCAGGTTCATAAAAGTTTTGCCATTGGCGTTGTGCTTTCAGGAACTGCCTTTGATGGTACTTTTGGCCTTAAAAAAATAAAAGAGATGGGCGGTGTTACCATTGCACAGGATCCGGATACCGCAGCATTTAAAAGTATGCCGCAAAGTGCCATTGATTCTGACGTGGCAGATTATATTTTGGCACCAGAACGCATACCCGGGCAATTATTGCAAATACAAAAAAGCTACAACGTTAATTACGCGTACAGCGAAGATGAAAATATCCCAAAAAATGAAGAAGAAACGCTCCAGCAGATTCTTAATCTTATCTTTTTAAAAACCGGACACGATTTCCGTCATTATAAACAGCCTACAATCAGACGTCGAATTGCACGCCGCATGGTTATCGTACGTCGCGAATCGCTGGTGGATTATTACCATTTTATCAGAAATGATAAAGTAGAACAGGATCTTTTATTCAATGATTTCCTAATTCCGGTCACTTATTTTTTTAGGGACAGCAAATTTTTTGAGTCTTTATCTACTGCTGCTTTTCCGCAGCTGCTTCAAAATACCGTCAACAACAATCTGCGTATTTGGGTGGCGGGATGCGCTACCGGCGAAGAAGCTTATTCTCTGGCGATCAGGATTCATGAATTTCTGGCAGAGAAAAATAAGGACATCAAAGTTCAGATATTTGCCTCGGATATTTCTGAGAAATGCATCTCAAAAGCGAGAACCGGAATTTATTCTACACAAGATGTGCAGCATGTTTCTCAAACAAGGCTTCAAAATTATTTTGTAAAACGTGACGGGAATTACCATATCAATAAAGTGATTCGTGACATGTGTATTTTTGCCGTGCATAATTTTATCAAAGACCCGCCTTTTGCCAGAATTGACTTGGTTTCCTGCAGAAATGTACTGATTTATTTTGACCCTTTTTTACAAAATAAAGTATTGAGTTCCTTTCATTATTCACTTAAGGAAAAGGGAATGCTGTTTTTAGGAAAATCGGAAACCACTTCCAATGCCCAAAATTTATTTGACCTCATTGGCAAACAGGAAAAAATATATGTGCGCAAATTTGCTGCCGGCCGTTACGTACCTGAAGCTTTTAAGCCTTCTAATTTAAATTCGCGAGAAAAAATTGCTTCAAACGATAAAAAAGCACTTGCAGAAACGGATTTCAGGAAAATTGCCTCTGACATTTTATTTCAAAGATACACGCCGGCAAGCGTCATTATCAATGAACATCTTGAAATAGTTCATTTTCATGGAGATACAAGTTACTTTTTACTCCCATCTCCCGGAAAACCTAATTTTAATGTTTTAAAAATGGCGCGTGATGGCATTAGTTTTGAACTTCAGAATGCCATTTTAAAAGCAAAAAAGGAAAACTTAAATGTAATTAAAGAGAATATAATCGTTAAGGATCAGCCTTATCTCGCTTCATTTGAAGTAGTTGTGATTCCAAATGATGAAGAGCATATTATGGTGCTTTTTTACAAAAAGCCGCTTCCTGAACTTGACACTGCCAGTAAAACGAAAAGAAAAAATTCAGATCAGGTTCGCATAAATGAACTCGACAACGAATTAGCACAGCTTCGTGAAGATATAAAAAGAGTTACGGAAGAACAGCATACTGCTTTTGAAGAATTGCAGACTACCAATGAAGAATTATTAAGCAGCAGTGAAGAACTGCAGGCCATGAACGAAGAACTCGAAACCTCTACAGAGGAACTTCAGTCTAATAATGAGGAATTAATGTGTGTCAATGATGAGCTGATGGACCGTCAGGAACAGCTTATTTCTGCAAGAAATTATTCTGAGTCGATTTTCAATACGATTCGGGAACCTCTTTTAATTATTGATAAAGACTTCTTTATTAAAACAGCCAATCCTTCCTTTTATAAATATTTTTTAACTACGGAGAAAGAAACCGAAGGCTATTCATTATTTGAAATCGGCGACTGCCAATGGGATATTCCTGATTTTAGAGAATTGATTTTTAAAATGCTGGTCGACAAGACCGCTATTGAAGATTTTAAAGTCGAAACCATGTGTGGCAAAGGCATTGGAAAAAAAACCATGATGGTAAATGCGCGCAGGATTCTGAATGCGAAACCGGAAGGCATGATTCTGCTGGCACTTGAAGATATAACCGACCTGATTACAACCAATGAACTGCTGACTGTTAAAAATTCAATGCTCAACGAGCACAATAAACAGCTGGAAGCATTCAGCTCTGCGGCGAGCCATGATCTGCAGGAGCCCCTTCGCAAAATTCATATGTTTAGCAAACGTATTATAGACAGCGAAAAAGGTTTGTCAGAATCCAGCAGGCACAACTTAGACAGAATGTTATTTGCGGCTGACAATATGAGCCAGTTGATTACGGACCTTATTGATTATTCGAGAATTAACTTTTTAGAAAAAGAGTACAAAAAAGCAGATCTGAATGTGCTTTTAAAGAAAACCATTGGAGATATAAAAGATTCTGTTGTAGAGAAAAAAGCGATAATTAACATCAGGCCACTGCCTGAAGCAACAGTTATTCCGTATCAAATGCAGCAGCTTTTTACCAATTTGATCCTGAATTCTCTTAAATATATCAAAGAAGGCGCTGTACCAGAAGTTACTATAGAAAGACAAGACACTTCGCCAGAAGAAATTGTATTAGCTGGCGGCAATACAGATGACGATTATTTAAAAATTGCCATCACTGATAATGGTATTGGCTTCGATCAGTCGTACGCATCCAAAATTTTTGATCCTTTTTTTAGATTACACACCAGTAAAGAATATTTTGGGAGCGGTTTAGGACTTACCTTAGTTCAAAAAATCGCTGCCAATCATAACGGATTCGTAACCGTTTCCAGCAAAGTAAATGAAGGCACAACTTTTTATATTTACCTGCCGGTTTAAATTAAAAAAAAGATACCATTTGGTATCTTTTTTTATTTTTTGCGGATAATTTTAATATCTTTTTTATTGTATTGCGTCATAGATTTTGCCTTTCTCCAATATTCTATAATATTTTTTATCACCTGCTTAAACTTATTATAATGGTACGGCTTTATAAAATAACTGTGCGTAGGATTCGAATAAGGATCAATAACAAAACTCTGCTCAAAAGAAGTCGTAAAAAATAAATACGGACAATTGAACATTGATTCCTTATCCGGATTGGGATCTATAATTTTATAATTCATCACATTGAGCAATACAATATCTGAAAATACCAGAAACGGTATAATGCTGTGACGCAGCAGGTAATTACGGGCATTCTCAGCCGAATTAAAGTAAATAATTGTATTGGCATATTCAAGATCAGAAAATATTTCGATAAATAACTTTCTGTCCTCCTGCTTATTTTCTATGACTATAATGGGTCCTTTTTTATTCATAATCAACCTTTTAAAAATTCAACTTTAGTCCATCGTCGATCTTATACTGCAAATTGCACAAATAAATAGAAATTACCTTACAAAATAATAATACCGGCTTTATATAATTTTCATTCTGTTTTAAGTCAGCTTTTTATCTTTTAACATACTGAAAATTATACAATTAACAATTATAATTCTATAAGTAATTGTACACCTTTCAGCCTAATTTTGAATTATGACTTAAACCGAAAGGTATTTAAGATTGATATGCTGTCATTAATAATTTAATATAAAAGATTATGAAACCGTATGATTTAACATCAGAAAACAATGAAAATTACCCTCAGGAAGGTCGTAATTATTCTCAATCCGAAGACTTAGAAAATGGGCTTTATGCTGTTGGTGAAGGCAACGAAGAGAGTTATGTTGATGAATATCAGCGACAAATCGATGAAGAAAATGATCCTGATGAAGAACAAATAACCAATCAGGACGATGACATTACCAACGATGAAGAAAATCTGGATGACGAATTCACGAATGCGCTCGAAAGAGATAATGAAGATGACGATTATCTGAATGATACCGATTTAAATAATGATGAAGAGGATTTAGAAAATGATATTGACGAAGACGATATCGATGATGATCTTATAGAAGATTACGACGAAAATGACCGGGAAATCGACAGTTTTGCCACAGATAATGCAAAAACTGACGAATTAGACAAGGAATATGACATTGATAAGGATCTTGAAGAAATAGATCCGGTAAATCATCCGAGAGAATTTCAAACCACCTATTAATACTTAAAAATAAAAATCATGGAAAATATATTCAATCCAAAAACACGCGAAAATTGGGGAAATGTGTTAGAAAGCAAAACTTCAGAACTCCCTGCAAATAAAATATTATGCGCCGCAGCCGGTTCTTTTTTATTGGGAACAACCCTAAAAATCGCAGGCCAGCGTAAAATAGGTTCTTTTATAGGATCCTTTGCACTGCCCTTATTAGCACTGGGAGCATATAGAAAATATAGTGCATCTTCATCTTCAAAAACTGAAATTGAAAATGAAACTGAAACGACAGCACCTGCAGCAGCACATCATGAAGATCAGACCAATGATTTGAATGATCCTATATAACACCATAACAGGTACTTCAGCAAGCTTTTTTAAAGTTTGGATGAAGTACCTTTTGTATTGAAAGTATCTTTTTTTATTGAGAACATCTTCAAATTAAATGTAATTAAAAACAGTCGCAAATGGATGATTTTTACGTTATTACACAGCTTATTGTAGTTTCAATTGCCGCCACTTCAGCAATGACTTTATTTAGCTATGCGGTATCGGCCAGTTTTAGGGAATTGTATAAAGAACCTGTTTTACTGAATTTGGTGATGAGTAAAATTCAATCCAAACCTGCTACAGAATTCAAAACAGTTCCAGGATGGGTATTGCATTATATCATTGGTTTTTTATTTGTACTCGCGTATCATTTTATCTGGATGCATGATATTTTACCAATATCGGCTTTAGCCGCCCTTTTATTGGGAGCCGCCAGCGGTATAATTGGTATTATAAGCTGGGTTTTCATTTTTAAAATGAGCCATCACGAGCCTCCAATAGATTTTAAAGGGTATTATATACAGCTCTTTGCGGCGCATGTCATTTTTGCCATTACAGCCACACTGCTTTACTATCTTTCTTTAACTATTTTAATATAGCAAAACGTATGTCACTGTCTAAATACAATCAGAAAAGAGATTTTAAACAAACTCAGGAACCGAAAGGCAAAATCGAAAAATCAGCGCACGATTTGATTTTTGTGGTGCAGGAACATGCCGCATCGCATCTGCATTATGATTTTAGACTAGAAATGGACGGTGTGCTGAAAAGCTGGGCAGTGCCAAAAGGCCCTTCAATGGATCCTGAAATGAAGCGTCTCGCCATGATGGTAGAAGATCATCCGTACAGCTATAAAGATTTTGAAGGTTCTATACCTGAAGGAAATTATGGTGCCGGAAATGTGATTGTCTGGGACAACGGAACGTATACAAGTGATGAGGAAACTCCAAATCCTGAAAAAAAACTGCTGGCTGATCTAAAAAAAGGACATTTAAGTTTTATTCTCCAAGGAGAAAAACTAAAAGGTGAATTTTCATTGGTACAATTAAAAGGCAAACAGGAAAATGCCTGGCTTTTAATTAAAAAGAAAGACAAATTTGCCACCGATGCTGATATTTTAAAGAAAAACAAATCGGTGATTTCTAAGAGAACTTTAGACGATTTGGGTAAAAAATCCAAGGAAACAGTTTCGGAAACCACAGAAAAAAAGACCGTAAAAAAGACCCTAAAAAAAAACACTGAACCGCAGGAAAAGGCTGTTTTTATAAAACCGATGCTGGCGAATATCAGGGAAAAATCTTTTGATGACGCCGATTGGGTTTTCGAAAACAAATACGACGGTTACAGAACGGTTGCCGTAATTAATCCGCCTGATGTACAATTGTTCAGCCGTAACGAAATTTCTTTTAATAAAAACTTCAAACCTATAGCCGATGAATTGCAGCAAATCGATCATACTGCGGTTTTAGATGGCGAGGTCGTAGTAGAAGATGAAGACGGAAGAGCTAATTTTCAACTGCTTCAAAATTATATTAAAACCGGTTTAGGCAATTTAAAATACTATGTTTTTGATCTTTTAAGTTTAGATGGAAATTCGATTATGGACCTGCCATTGCTGGACCGCAAAGAATTACTTAAGATTTTATTCCATAAATATCCCTTTTCAAACATTTTTTATTCGGAACATACCGCAGAAAAAGGTTTGGATCAATTGGATATTGCGGTAAAAAATAAAGGCGAAGGTATTATCGCCAAAAAGGCTTCAAGCGCCTATTATCCTAATAAAAGAAGCAGTGACTGGCTGAAGATCAAAATTTCGAATCAGGAAGAAGCCGTCATCATAGGCATTACCGAACCCAAAAAATCACGCCAGTATTTTGGCGCTTTACTATTGGGGCAGTACTACGGAAAAAGGCTTCAGTTTATTGGAAAATGCGGCACAGGTTTTACCGATGCTATTTTAAAAGAATTATATACCAAATTACAGCCTTATTTCAGCACTGAATCACCCCTTAATGAAAAAATACCGTTGAGAGATGAAATTCAGTGGGTGAAACCCAAATTAGTCTGTCAGGTAAAATTTTCAGAATGGACAAATGACAAACACTTAAGACATCCCGTTTATCTGGGTTTGAGGATTGACAAAAAAGCGAATGAAGTTTTTGTACCCTCTGCCATTACAAATGAACCCCACTTAAAAGAAGAAAAAATGGAAGAGCAGCCAAAAAAAAATAAAACCGAAAATGATTATGATTTGAAAGTAGGCAAAACAGTGCTTCATCTTACCAATCAAAACAAAATATATTATCCGAAAGACGGGATTACAAAAGGCGATATTGTACAGTATTACAATGCAGTATCCGATTTAATTCTGCCTTATCTAAAAGATCGTCCGCAGTCTATGAACCGTTTTCCTAATGGAATTGACGGTGCGAGTTTTTACCAGAAAGATGTGGCGCTGGATAAAGTTCCGTCCTGGCTTAAAACCAAAAAAATATATTCAGAATCTAACGATGAAGACCTGAATTATCTGATTTGCAACGACAAGGAAACTTTGCTCTATATGGCTAATCTGGGCTGTATCGAAATGAATCCGTGGAATTCTACCGTAAAAAAACAAGAATTTCCAGACTGGCTTGTGATTGATATTGATCCGGCTAAAGATAAGTTTGAAGAAGTAGTAGAAACTGCACTGACTGTCAAAGCGATAATGGATGAATTGGAGTCTGATTGCTACTGTAAAACTTCTGGCGCTACGGGGCTGCACGTTTATATACCGCTTGGTGCACAATATGATTATGATTCCGTCAAAATATTTGCCGAATTACTAGCCCGCGAAGTACATGAACGCCTTCCGGAAACGACATCTTTAGAAAGAAGTATCAAAAAAAGAAACAATAAAATTTATATTGATTTTCTGCAAAACAGACGCGGACAAACACTTGCCGCGCCGTATTCTGTGCGTCCGGTTCCCGGAGCTTCCGTTTCTACACCATTGGAATGGAGTGAAGTAACGCCAAAACTGCACCCGTCTCAATTTACCATTAAAAACGTAATGAAACGCTTTGAAAAAACAGGCGATTTATGGAAACCTGTTTTAGGAAAAGGCGTTAATATTAAAAAGATACTGCATAAACTGGAAAGCAGAAATCAGGATTAAGATGATTTCTTCTTTTCCAGGCTTGCTTTCAGCATTGCCATTAAGTCGTCACTTTGTTTGTGTACGACTTTTAGTTTTGGAGCTGCCTGTTTTTTACCTTTCGCTTTATTTTTAATAATCTGCAGCAACTTGGCCGTATATTCATCTTTATACGTACTGATATCAAATTTCTCCGTAAGCTGATCGATAAGTTTTTCGGCCATATCCATTTCTTTTGTTGCTTTTTTAGAAGCTGGAGGCAGTTTTAATTCGTCTGGATCCCTGATTTCCTGTTCAAAGCGAATTCGGTTTAAAAGAATCACATTTTTATAAGGTTTCAGAATCGCCAGACTCTCTTTATTGCGCAAAACAAAGCTCGTCACTCCTACTTTTCCTGAAGCTTCAAGCGCGTCTCTAAGCAGCGCATAAGCATTTAAGGCACCTTTATCCGGCTCGAGATAATACGGCTGCTCATAATAAATACTGTTGATCTCGCTTTCTAAGGCAAAACTCTGAATATTGATTGTTTTGGTTTTTTCAGCATCCGCAGCTTCAAAATCTGCATCTTCTAAAATCACATATTTATCATCGATTTTGTAGCCTTTTATAATATCGGCGTAAGTTACTTCCTTGCCTGAATTTTCATTTACCCTTTTGAATTTGATATTGGCGTGGTCTTTTTTATCCAGCATATCCATATCCAGACTGCTTTCCTGAACAGCTGAAAATATTTTTATCGGAATATTGATTAGCCCAAAACTGATTGATCCTGTCCAAATTGCTCTCATAATAATAGTTTTTCGTTTGTCTTTGATTAGATTGAACGGTTGTCAAATTTCAAACATGACAAAGGTTCCCAAGAATTCTGAAACAAAACAATGGTCTTATTTTCAGACGCTTAAAAGTAGTTCAAACCTTGTTGTAACATTTTACAGGATTATAAAGTGATATTACAAAACTCCAACAGAAAGACATAAGAGGTTTTTTAAATCCAGTTGAGAAGTGCTATGAGTACTAATAGCTGATTCTAGTGTATTTAATGAGAATTAGTTTCCAAAATATCAAAGGCATACAAGTAACCTTATCAGCCTGTTTTTTTTGTTCTTAATCGATGGATTTTGAAGTGTTTTTAAAAATTTTTAACGATATAAAACAGTATTTCTTCTTCCAGTTCTTTAGATAAATTTTCATATTCTAATTTATGACGGAAATCTTTTTCGAATTTTTTCTTATACTTTTCAGTATTGATTTTACTCGTACAATAATCATCACAAATGTTTTTGAACCTGTCATCAACCAAATACATGATTTTGATAGATTCAATATATTCTGCAAATTTCGCATTGTATAATTCGTCAGGAAGAGCCATGTTATTTGATGTTTTTGTTTAAATCAGGTAATTGCACTAATACAGCAAAAAAGACTGTTCCAGCTTGTTTTGCCGTAGAATTATGTATCCTGCTGTGAGAAACGACGATTTATTCTTTTGAGCACTACTTTATATAACAAAATTTTAAATTACCATTATTTAAACTTTTTTTACTTCTAAAATGCTGTGGCAGCAACCCCAAAAATTAAAGCTTTATAAAGTTATACACTTGTGGGACAGTAAATTATTTTTTAATACCAAAGTCGGTTTCAAATTATAATTTGGAACAAATAATGTTGAAATGATACGGTTTTAAGTGAATTTGCCAACGTTGTTCTTGCGGCCATTAAAAATCCAACAAAACATTCCAAAATGAAAGCTTCATTTGCACCCATAAAAAAACCTCCAAATTCATTTGATTTTGGAGGTTTCTAATTAAAGAAGTAACTGCTATTTCTTGTCTATTTTATATAATCTGCCTTCATCAGTAACGGCATACAAAGCACCATCAGGTCCTTGTGTTATATCTCTGAATCGTTGATTTTCCTGAGTAAGAAATCTTTCTTCACCCACAACTTTATTATTTTGTATCGCCAATCGCACTATATGTTTACCACTTAAGGAACCTATAAAAAGATTATTCTCCCATTCCGGAACTCTGTTACCTGTATAAAATGTCATACCGCTTGGCGAAATTACCGGATCCCAGTAATACACAGGCTGTTCTAACCCGTCTTGCTGCTGTATACCTGCTCCCACTTTTTGTCCGGTGTATTCAATTCCGTACGTAATAGTCGGCCATCCGTAATTTTTTCCTGCCTGAAGACGATTAATTTCATCTCCTCCGCGCGGACCGTGTTCTCCCTGCCATATTTCACCAGAAACCGGATGTAATGCCAATCCCTGCGGATTTCTGTGTCCGATGCTGTACAATTCCGGCAATGCGCCTGCCTGGCTGAAAGTGGGATTGCCTGATGCCGGCTGACCGTCTTTAGTGATTCTGATAACTTTTCCAAGAGCAGCAGTAACAGATTGCGCCAATGGTCTGGTTTCTAACACAGAACGTTCGCCTGTACTGATAATTAGATTTCCTGTTTTATCAAAAAGAATACGGCCGCCATAATGCAGATCACTTGCATTTGCAGGATTTGCACGGTAAATTACGGTCGCCGCTTCGATTGTTTTTTCATCAGCAGAAAGTTTCCCTTTTGCAGCTGCAGTACGATTGCCCCCGGCTGCTGCTTCAGAATACACCCAATATATCATTCGATTTGATGCAAAATCAGGATCAAGACATAAACCTAATAATCCGCCTTGTCCTGCAGGATTTACGGCTGGAAGACCTGTAATTGGAGTGCTGACTACTCCTGCCTGTGTTACAATACGCATTGTGCCACTTTTTTGGGTCACCAAGAGTCTGCCGTCAGGAAGGCTTTTTACGCCCCACGGACTTGCTAATGCCGAGGTAATAATACTAGTCTGAAATTCAGTATTTGTTTTTACACCATTAATTCTGGTTTGTCCGGAAAACGCAGGAGCGTAAGTTGTATTAGGTGCATTAGTTTCTACAGGATCTGTTTTTGTGCCCGGATCCAGATCAGGATCTTTATCATTTGAGCAGCTGGCCAAAGCAAATAATGCCGTGGAAAATAAAGCAATGTAGTTTAAATTTTTCATCTTATTTGGAGTTTAAATTATCAATAAAAATTTTCAAAACAGCTTTTGAAGTTGTAATTTGGAAACCAAATATCGAAATTTAACGACGAAATATTTTATACAATTCGAGATTAATCTTACACAATTTTCGAATAATTTTTCATTTTAATAACTTAATTTTTCAGTCAAAACCGCTAAAAAATAAAGAGATTATGTAAGCGTTGTCAGCCATTCTGCCATCAAGGTTTTTTGTTGAAAAATTGGAGCAAAAAACGGATTTAAAACTAATTTTTTTACCATAAATAAAAACTATAGTAACAAATGAAGGTTTTAAATACCAACACATTGCACCATTTACTTAAAGTAAAATAACAACTGCATATATTCTAAATAAAAAAGCGCTGAACTTTTCAGTTCAGCGCTTTTTTTGATTAAATCGATCATATATTCTCTATTTTACCACCCTTTTACTGCGCCGCCTTTGAACTCGCGAAGTGCTGCCTGCTCCACTTCAGAAGACTGAAAGGCTTTGGCAAATTGTTTCACTCTTTCATCATTCTTATTGTCTTCTCTGCTCACGATAAGATTTACGTAAGGAGAATCTTTATCTTCTACAAACAAGGCATCACGAGAAGGAACTAATCCGGCTTGCGAAGCAAAGGTATTGTTGATGATGGCAATCGTTACGTTTTGATCGTCTAATGCTCTTGGTAATTGAGGCGCTTCTAATTCTAATATCTTTAGGTTTTTAGGATTAGCCGTAATATCAGTTACTTTTGGCAGTAAACCCACGCCTGCGCGTAATGTCAATAACCCATTTTTCTGCAATAGTAACAAGGAACGCCCGCCGTTTGTCGGGTCATTTGGAATAATAATAGTGCTTTCGTTTTGTAATTCAGAAAGGTTTTTGATTTTTTTAGAATAGGCTGCAATTGGGTAAATAAACGTTTTTGCAATTATAGCCAATTTGTAACCGCGCTGTTTCGACTGCTCGTCAAGGTAAGGCTTGTGCTGAAAGGCGTTGGCATCAATATCTCCCTGGCTTAACGCTTCGTTCGGAATCACATAATCATTAAAAGAAACCAGCTCTACTTCGAGTCCGTATTTCTCTTTGGCTACTTTCTGAGCCGCTTGTGCCACAACGTATTCAGGACCTGAGGCCACTCCAACTTTCAAAAAATGGGGGTCATTGTTTTTACTTTTTCCACAATTAGACAAAACAAGTGACAAAGCTATAATTCCCGCTGTTTTTAGATTTTTTATGATCATTTTTTTAATTTTTAAGTCGTAATTTATAATTGAAATTTATCTATGGTCAAATCGCTTTGACAAAGCATCGCCCGCAAACTGAATCAGGAAGACCAAAATTACCAGCAGTGCCAGGACGGAATTCATGGTTACGGCATCATAACCAATGTAACCGTATTGATATCCTACCTGCCCTAAACCGCCTGCTCCAACTGCGCCGCCCATTGCGGAATAACCTACAAGAGTGATCAAAGTGATTGATGCAGCGTTAATTAGCGACGGCAAAGCTTCTGGAAGTAATACTTTATATACTATCTGCAAAGGTGTTGCACCTAAGGCTCTTGCCGCTTCAATAAGTCCTGACGGAAGTCCTAAAAGACTGTTCTCTACGAGTCGTGCAATAAACGGTGCGGCACCAATACTCAATGGCACCAATGCAGCGCTTACACCGATGGAAGTACCCACAAGTGCACGCGTAAACGGAATCATCCAGACGATTAAAATAATGAACGGAATGGAGCGGAAAATATTAACCAAAACCGATAAAGACCGGTTTACAACAGGCTGGTCCAATATTTGATTTTTTCGGGTAAGAAAAAGTAAAATACCCGTTGGAAGTCCGAGTGCAAAGCCAAAAAAGCCGGACACAAATGTCATAACAATGGTTTCCCAGGTGCCGTTTAACAATAGTTCTATAATGGAATTAGACATAACCTATGATTTCTGTTTTAATGTGTTTTGAAATAAAATATTGAATGGCAGCTTCGTAATTCTCTCGTTTTCCTGACAATTCTATCAGCATAACCCCAAAATTTACATCGCCCGCCTGATCCATTTGTGCACTGATAATTTTAAAATCAGTTTCAAACAAACGCGACATCTCTGAAATAACCGGCTCATTTACCGATTTTCCGGTCATTTCCAGCCTTAATAACGGATGCAGGTCATCTCCATCCACTTGCTTTAATTTATCCATATAAACGGCCGGGATTTCAAGATGGAGTGATGACGAAATAAATTCTTTGGTAAGTTCGTGTTTCGGATCAGCAAAAATTTCTCCTACACTTCCCTGCTCAATCAATTTTCCGTGGCTGATGACAGCGACCTCGTCACAAATCGATTTTACAACTTCCATTTGATGGGTAATTAATAAAATAGTTATGTTAAGCCTGCGGTTAATATCTTTCAACAGATTCAAAATCGATCTCGTGGTTGCCGGATCCAATGCACTTGTAGCTTCGTCGCACAAAAGCACTTTCGGGTTATTAGCCAGGGTTCTTGCAATGGCAACCCGTTGTTTCTGGCCTCCGGAAAGACTTGCCGGATAATCGTTTGCTTTTTCTTCTAAACCCACTAACTGCAGTAATTCTAAAACACGCATTTTTACCGCTGCTTTAGAAACGCCTGCCAATTCAAGCGGAAAAGCAACATTATCAAAAACCGTACGCGAGGAAAGTAAATTAAAATGCTGAAAAATCATTCCGATTTGTCTTCTTTCAATCGCCAGCTGTGCGTTTGATAATTGCATTAACGATTTTCCATCAACGATAATTTCTCCTGAAGTTGGTTTTTCCAACAGATTGACGCAGCGGATCAGTGTACTTTTTCCAGCTCCTGAAGTTCCAATTACACCAAAAATTTTACCGGGCGGCACTTTAAGCGATACATCAGATAACGCAGCTACTACCCTGTCTTTCTGATGAAAAGTTTTGGTGACATTTTTTAATTCAATCATTTTTTTAATTCAAGTTTAAAAGTGGTAATTCTGTCTAAATTTTAAAATAAAAAAAGCCCTTCAATAATGATGAAAGGCTTTATAAATCTAGTATTATTTTTATATATAAGCCAGTCTACTGCATTGCATAGCATTCTTACAGCACATTTTGCCGTAATCGCAATAATTGGTATTCTGGTTCTTGTTTTTCATTTAATGCTGCAAATTTAAAGAGATAAATCGAAATAAAATGCAAAAAATGAAACTTTTTTAAGTCTATCAAGGTAATAGACTAATAAAACACGAAGGAGTTAAAGGTTTATCGTCGCAAAGAAACAAAGGGACAAGGTTTGAAATCTCAAACTTTGTCCCTTTGTACCTCTTAACATTTGTTTCTCTATCTCCTCACAGCCAAATGACCTTTGAACCTTTGAAACTCTGAAGCTTTGAAACTCTGAACCTTTTACATTACCATGTATATTTCAAAATCAATCTTGCATTAAAGGGAGTTCCTGCTGTAAAGTGAATTTCTTCTACCGGAGCTGCTTCATTTTGGAGTCTGGTTTCGGTCAGGAATTGAGTTTCCTTCCACTTCGTATCAAAAATATTGTCGATATTCACTCCAACCGAGATTTTTTTGATCTGATAATTTACAGAAAAATCAGTAATGCAATATCCTTTTGCCACAACCGAATTGTCTTCATTTGCAGGCCTGTCTCCTAAAAATCTTGTTCGTAAACTGCCTGAAAATCCTTTTAAATCTTTTACGGAAAAACCATTTGTTAAAGTATGCACTGGCGCTAACGGCAGGTAATCATCGCCTTTTGGCTCATCAATCGAACGTGCATGGGTATAGGTATAATCTGTATTCCAGAACAGCCAGTTCGTTAATTGATACCTCAACCCGAAATCGAAGCCTTTTCTTTCTGTTTTGCCGCTTGGCTCGACCACCGCTTCATCTCCCACATACACGAATTCCTGTGCCAGATATAAATACCAAATTGCCGAGTTGACAATCATTCTGGGGAAAGGTTTCCAATTAATTCCTAAATCTGCTCCGTACGTTTCAGGAAGTATTTTTTCTCCTTTTTGCGCGACAACAACCCGGGTGTCATTGCTATGAAAACCTTTTCCGAGTTTGAAAAAATATTGTAAAGCATTATGCTGCGTATATAAAAAATTCAGTTTTGGACTTAGAATCGCTTTTGTCTGGGTTTGATTGCTGTAAGTGGGTGCCAATTGATCTTCATATCCAAATTTAAAATAATCCAGACGCAGTCCTGAATTTATCAGCCATTTTCCGGATGTAAAGTCAAAACTGGTGTACCCGAAGAGATTGGTTTGGTTGACATTCCCTAAACTTAAGTATTCCAAAACTGTTTTACGGTTCACGGTATGCGATAATTCCACGTCTTTATTGTTGTCATTTCGTAATCCTGTGCCCAATTTAAAAACCCAGTTTTCATTTAATTTGCGGTAATATTCAGACTGAAATCCAACAATGGTCCTGTTTTCCTTTTGTTTGATCTGATCTCCATTGACAGGATCATTTAAGAAAAAAGTAAAATTAGAATACAATTCAAAATCGTACTGGCTTAGGTAAGCCGTGTTTTTTATCTGAGAATATTCATCAATTCTCGAATCGTACTGCAGATTAAAATTCGTTCTTCCGGTATTCCCGCCTTCATTTGGGTCAATTGCGCCAAAATGCGAGATCGTACCGTCGTTTACCGCGCGATCCGGAATCTGGCCGCTGGCATCCCACTGGCTTTTAAAATGAGAAAGCGAAATGGCCAATTGGTCCCCGTTTTTAATTTTAGCTGCATATTTAGCAAATAAATTAATTCTGTTGAAGTTTTGCGGCGCATCAAAATAACCGTCAGTCATCATGTATTCGCCTGCAAAATATGCCGATTGGTTTTCTTCATTCAATAAATTGAACAGGGCAACAGTTCGATAAGTATCAAACTGACCCAATTCAAACGAAACTGAACTGTGATCTAAAGCATTTTTGGTTTTAAAACCGATATAACCGGCCGTTGTAAAATCGCCTTTATCAGCAAAATAAGCGCCTTTATCAAAATCGATCTTGTCTACGGTTTCAGGAATCACAAAATGCAGATCGGCGTAACCTTGTCCGTGCGCATGCGAAACCATATTTACCGGCATACCGTCAACAGAAACATTGATATCAGTTCCGTGATCGCAGTCAAATCCTCTCAGGAAAATCTGCTCTGCTTTTCCTCCTCCTGCATGCTGGCCAATAAAAAGTCCCGGAACTTTGCGCATTAAATCCTGTGAATTCGAAATGGGCTGAATTTCTAAATCTATTTTAGAAATCGTGTTTAGATATTTCAAATTATTGGTAATCGTAACTTCTTCCAGCAAAAAAGGTTTTTCGTCAAGCGAAAGAACGAGCAGATTGCTATTTTCTAATTTGATATTTTGCGTTAGATATCCCTGTTTTGATATTTTAAGGCTGTCGTTGATTTTACTTCCTTCCAAAGTAAATTTTCCGTTATTGTCAGAATGTGCGTGTGTTTTCGAAATAAAATTCTGAATCAAAACATCGGAAACGGGCTTTCCGTCTGCATCATTTACAATTCCGTTGACCGATTGTGCTTGTACAGCATAAGATAAAATAAAAATTCCAAAGATCAGAAAACGCTTCATAATGTAAGAAAAAAGATTAATTTTTGCAAAAATAGCATTTTAAAAAGATTGAAAACAAGATTAAAATCATAAAACCCGATTTTGATGCAGTTTAAAATTATTCCCCAAAAAAAATCCCATCTCGGCGAGAATGGGATTTTATCTGATACTTACTGTTTTAAAACTTAATTGCAATTTTTCCAATGGTGCTGCCAGACTCTAAAAGCTGATGTGCTTTTTTGAAATTTTCTACCGTAAATCCGTTTAAGGTTTCATTTAAAGTCGTTTTTAGAGTACCCTCATCTAATAAAGCCGCTACTTTGTTCAGAATATGATGCTGTTCAATCATATCTTCTGTCTGAAACATCGAGCGCGTATACATCAATTCCCAGGAAAAAGAAACGCTTTTGCTTTTTAGTTTATTTAATGCAACGGGGTCGCTGCTGCCGGTAATCGAGGCAATATGTCCTTGTGGTTTAATGAGTTCAGTCATAATGTCCCAATAAAAATTGGTATCTACAAAATCAAGAATAAAATCTACATGTTGAAATCCGGCTTCACGAACAGCTGCTACAAGGTTTTTATGATCGACCACAAAATCTGCTCCCTGTGCTTTGCACCATGCAATAGTTTCCTGACGCGACGCTGTTGCAATAACAGTTAATCCCGCGATTTGCTTCGCTAACTGAATGGCAATCGAACCTACTCCTCCTGCACCTCCAATGATTAAAACCGTTTTACCCTTATCTTTTTCAGGGTTGATTCTAATCCGGTCAAATAATATTTCCCATGCCGTTAAAGCGGTTAATGGAATTGCTGCAGCTTCTTCGATACTTAATGTATTTGGCTTTTTACCCACAATTCGTTCGTCGATAATCTGATATTCGGCGTTGCTTCCCTGTTTGGTCAAATCGCCCGCATAATAAACAGAATCTCCAATTTCGAACAGCTTTACCTCCTGCCCGACTGCTTCTACAATTCCGACAGCATCCCATCCAATAATTTTTGGAGTTTCGAGAACGGTGTCTTTCGCACTGCTATGGCGGATTTTAAAATCGACCGGATTTACAGAAACGGCACTGATTTTTACCAGTAAATCATGCGGGCCGGGAATTGGTTTTAGAGTTTCAAATGCTATAAAACTGCCTTCTTCTTCTATGGGTAATGATGTTTTAAATCCTATTGCTTTCATCTTTTTTACTTTTTAGTTTTCAATAACACTACAAAGATAAGCGCCATTTAAATTTTTCGAATGGTATAACTTCATCGTATATTTGTACATATTCTGCATTGTTTGAAGAACTTAAAAATATCAAAAATGATTATTAGAAAAGCAGTATTCGAGGACGCTAAAGAGATCGTGCCCCATTTACTTCTGGCAATGGGAGATATTGCCTACAAGTTTATTGGCAGAAACGATTATGAAACCGCCAAAGAGTTCCTTTTTTATTTCGCGGCCAGAGAAAACAATCAATATTCGTATCAAAATTGTTATGTTGCCGAAGAAAACAATGAAATTCTGGGTGCTGTCAATATTTATAATGGTGCCGATTTAAACGCATTAAGACTGCCGGTGATAGAATACATCAGATCTCATTATAACGCCGGATTTGCTCCGGAAGATGAAACGGAAAGCGGTGAATTTTATATTGATGCTCTGGGCGTTGACCCAAAACAGCAGGGAAAAGGAATTGGCTCGCAACTACTTGAATTTTTAATTGATGAATTTGTAACCAAAAATCATCAGATTTTAGGTTTATTGGTAGAAGTTGATAATCCGAGTGCTAAAAAACTATATTTAAAATTAGGTTTTAAACCGATTGGAATAAAAACATTGGTAGGAAAAAAACTGGAACATCTTCAAATACGATCTTGATAGTTTGAAAATTTGTTTCAGGTTTCAAGTTTCAAGTTTGCACAGAACCTGAAATTTGAAACCTGAAACCTGAAATACAAAAACAAATGAAAAAAATAATTATAATTTCCATCGTCGTTTTAGCCGTTTTTTTTCTCTTAAGAGAATTCGTTTACAGACCTTTTATGTGGAAAAAAGCAATCAACACAAAAGAACATCAACTGCAGTTGGGAAGCTTTATTTTTAGCAAAGAAACCGGTATTAACGGAAGTCAGAGTTACCAAAAATATTATTTTGTTTTTAAGGTTATCGAAATCAATGGTGATTATGTCCGGCTATCTGTTATCAGGCAATTGTATCAAAAAGATAATTGGAAAGAATCTGATTTTTTGATCACTTCAGATCAATATAAAAGTTTAAAACAAACCATAAAAAATCTGACAATTACTCCTATTTTATTCGAAGATTTATACAAAGGTGATGGCCCGAGATTTACTTTAAACGATTATTTACTGAATAAATATCCTATTTTAAAACAATCCCGGTATTATTATGAGGATATTCCTGAAGGCTCAAAAAATAAACCAATGCCCGAAAACCCAAATGATTTAGAAATGTATTTTAATATGGTTTATTCTAAAAAAGAAATCATCGAAAAGGGACAACTTGTACCCTGGACGATGACAAATAGTTTTAATAACAAACCTTTATTGTCTAACTATTCTAAAAATATAGATTTAATTATCAATTAAAAACGCGTTAAAAACGCAACAATATCAAGGGATTGAAATATTTTAAAAAATTTTCCTCTTTTTTTTTCAAAAATTTGTCCAATTCTGAAACTTGAGTTGTCATTAGGGTATAACAATTAAAATTATACACAATGGAAACTAGAATTAATGCATTCGAAAAAGGTCAAAAAGCACTTGGTACATTATTTGGAATCACAGCTTATTTGAAAAAATCAGGACTTGAGAAATCACTTGTCGATTTAGTAGACTTTAGAGTATCACAAATTAACAGCTGTGCTTATTGTTTAGACATGCACTCAAAAGAAGCACTTGCTGCAGGCGAAACACCGCAGCGTTTATTTGCTTTAAGTGCCTGGAAAGAAACTCCTTTTTTCACGCCCAGAGAAAAAGCAGCATTGGCGTGGGCAGAAGCGGTAACTGCCTGTGATGTTCCAGATGAAACTTACGCCACAGCAAAAGCTGTATTTTCAGATGAGGAAATGATCGATCTTACGCTTGTGATTACAACAATCAACACCTGGAACCGTTTCAACCTTGCTTTCCCTAATACTCCCGGAACTTACAGAGTGGGACAATTTGGATAAATAAATTGAGCTGTTTTTATCTGATAAAATACTAAATTTATATCAGATAAGAACAGCTTTTTACTTTTTATAAGCAATCAATAACATATAAAAGACATGAATGAATTTTTATTGATTTTCAGAAGAGATTTTACAACAAAAGAAATACAGCCGTCTCCGGAAGAATTGCAGCAGCATTTTAAGGAATGGCAAAATTGGTTTGGAGGTCTGGCTGCGCAGGATAAACTGGCAAGGCCTTTACAGCGCTGGGATGGAGCGGGAAAAATAGTCACCAGCAATAAAGGAATCACAGACGGTCCTTTTGTCGAAATTAAAGAATCTATTGGCGGTATGATTATCGTAAAAGCCAATGATTATGATGAAGCGGCGGCAATTGCAAAAGACTGCCCCGTTTTAAGTTTAGGGGGGAATGTCGAGATTCGAATGGCTTTTTAAGATTGTGGAATTTAGATTATTAGATTGTTAGACTTTAGACTTTAGACTTTAGACTTTAGACTTTAGACTTTAGATTTTAGATTTTAGATTTTAGATTTTAGATTTTAGACTTTAGATTTTAGATTATTATAGTGGAGCTCTTTGTCAAAGTTTGAAACTTTGACAAAGATTCTTTTACAAGCAGTAACCACAATCTTGTCATCTCGACGAAGGAGAGATCACACAGAAAACTCGACAAAGATTTTTACAATCAGTAACCACAATCTTGTTATCTCGACGCGGCACTATCTTTGTCAAAGTTTGAAACTTTGACAAAGATTCTTTTACAATCAGTAACCACAATCTTCATCTCGACGCGGCGTTATCTTTGTCAAAGTTTGAAACTTTGACAAAGACTTTTAAAATCAGTAACCACAATCTTGTCATCCCGACAAAACGAGACGTGAATTTCGAATTGAAATTTAAAATTTGTAATTTACTTTTACAATATGGAAAACCAAGAACTTATTCCCCACTTATTCAGAACTGAATACCAAAAAATCGTTTCGGTGCTTTCTCATCTTTTTGGAATTCATCATATCGAAATCGCTGAGGATATTGTAAGTGATACTTTTCTGGCAGCTTCAGAAACATGGGCAATAAAAGGGATTCCGGAAAATCCAACGGCCTGGCTTTATACGGTGGCCAAAAATAAAACCAAAAATTACTTTAAACGAAATGACGTTTTCGAAAAGAAAATCGTAACCGAAATAAAACACCATTCGCCTTTGCATAATCCGGAAATTGACATTGATTTATCAGACCAGAATATTGCTGACAGCCAGCTTGCGATGATTTTTACGGTTTGCAATCCCTGCAATTCGGCAGAAGCTCAAATCGCGCTTGCACTGAATTTATTATGCGGCTTTGGAATAAACGAAATCGCTGATGCCTTTCTTTCTAATAAAGAAGTGATTTACAAAAGAATCAATCGGGCAAAGGAAAAACTGAAGGAAGAAAACGTTAAAATCCAAAATCCGAGTAAAGCGGCAATTACAGAGAGAATAGACATCGTTTTAAAAACGATTTATCTTTTATATTCTGAAGGCTACTACTCTACTTCGCAAAACGCCACTTTACGCAAAGATCTTTGTGCCGAAGCGATGCGCCTGACTTTTTTATTGATTCAAAATGAAACGACCAATCTGCCATCAACAAATGCCCTGATGGCCCTGATGTGCTTTCATTCTTCAAGATTTGATGCCAGAACCTCAGAAAACGGAGAAATTATTTTGTACCAGGATCAGGATGAATCACTTTGGAACCGGGAATTGATAGACAAAGGCACTTACTTTTTGAGTAAATCTTCAACCGGAGATTCTTTTTCTAAATACCATCTTGAAGCCGGAATCGCGTATTGGCACACGCAGAAAAAAGACAGTCCGGAAAAATGGGAACATATTCTGGAATTGTATAATAATCTGATTATTTTGGAATATTCGCCCATTGCGGCCCTAAACCGAACATATGCTTTAGCGAAAGCAAAAGGCAGTAAAGAAGCCATTGTTGAAGCAGAAAAGCTCCAATTGATCGATAATCATTTTTATTATTCCCTGCTCGGAAATCTCTATACAGAGTCGGATCCGAAGAAAGCGCTGCAGCATTTTGAAACCGCAATTGGCTTAGCCAAAACTACTTCTGATAAAAATATCATCACTAAAAATATAATACAACTCAGCAATAAACGTTAATATTTTTTAAATATTATTAATTTTATTAACGTTTTCCATTTTCTATAATAGTTTTTTCGCGATTTTGTTTAATTTCCATTAAACATCTGTTAAATCTTAATAAATTCTTATAATAAATAAATCAAGAAAACGTATATTTGAGTAAACAGAATATTTTTTAGCGTGCAAAAACAAACAAAATCACATAGTTTTATTTTTCCCAAAACTCCTACAGGAGTTGATGGCCTTGATGAGATTACTGATGGCGGATTTCCGAAAGGAAGGCCAACATTAATCTGTGGCGGTGCCGGATGCGGAAAGACATTGTTATCAATGCAATTCCTTATTAAAGGTATTACAAATTATAACGAACCAGGAGTTTTCATGTCATTTGAAGAACCTTCTGATGACCTTACCTTAAATGTTAAATCACTTGGTTTTGACCTTGAGCAGCTTAAAGCTGATAAAAAACTAATCGTCGATTATGTCAGGGTAGAAAGATCAGAGATTGAAGAGGCCGGTGAATATGATCTTGATGGTTTATTCATCAGGTTAGGACATGCCATCGATTCGATCAAAGCCACAAGAGTGGTATTAGACACTGTTGAATCCTTATTTTCAGGTCTGGACAATCAGGCTATTCTTAGAGCCGAACTGCGAAGATTATTTCACTGGCTTAAAACAAAAGGCGTAACAGCAATTATAACCGGAGAACGCGGCGAAGCAACCCTTACCCGTCAGGGATTGGAAGAATATGTCTCAGACTGTGTTATTGTTTTAGATCATCGTGTTATCGAGCAGGTTTCGACCAGAAGATTACGAATTGTAAAATACAGGGGATCTACTCACGGTACTAATGAATATCCGTTTCTTATTGATGAAGATGGAATTTCAGTACTTCCTATTACATCATTGAAACTGGATAACGAAGTTTCTTCGGATGTTGTATCAACGGGAGTTCCCGGATTAAATGATATGTTTCAGGGCGGCGGATTTTATCGCGGCAGCAATATATTAGTGTCCGGAACTGCAGGAACTGCGAAAACCACGATTGCGTGCTACTTTGCGAACCAGCAGTGTGAAAATAACGAAAAAACGATTTATTTTGCTTTTGAGGAGTCACCGCAGCAATTGGTTCGAAACATGAAATCGATAAGTGTTGACCTTGGCAGACATATTAAAAACGGGACTTTGCAAATTCATTCTTCACGACCTTCACTTAACGGTCTTGAACTGCATTTGCTTACACTTAGAAAATTAATTAAGGAATTTAAGCCTACTACGATAATTATTGATCCTATCAGTAATCTTATTACAGTGGGGAGCGAACATGAAGTGCGCTCGATGCTTGTAAGGCTTATTGATATGCTGAAAGCAAATAACATTACCGCGCTATTTACGTCGTTAAATAAACAAACTGACAGCGTTAGGCCGGATCTTGCAGAAGAATCTGTATCGTCTCTGGTAGATACCTGGATTACCGTTCGTGATATGGAAGGAATTGGGGAGCGCAACCGTGGTATTTTTATCGTAAAATCACGAGGAATGGGGCATTCTAACCAGGTTAGAGAATTTGTGATCAACAATAACGGAATTGAATTGCTGGATGTAGAATTAGGACCGCAGGGAATATTGACCGGTGCTGCCAGAAAATCACATCAGTTCAAGAAAACCATGTCTGACATTAAGCTTCAAAATGAAATCAGCCGCAAAGACAGAGAAATTGAGCGCAAACGTAAAGTTTTGGAAGCTAATATTGAAGCACTCAAAAATGAGTTCGAGTCTGCAGAGGAAGAACTGAGCATACTAAAAGCAACTGAGGAATTACAGGAAAAGCTGAATTCCAAAAAAAAACAGGAGTAAAATGAAAAAAGAAGTTGTAGCCGAATGGCAGCTGCGATTGTACATTGCAGGTCAAACGCCAAAATCTATCACGGCACTTGAAAATATAAAAAAATACGCCGAAGAACATTTGAAAGGAATCTACAGCATTGAAATAGTAGATTTACTTAAAAATCCTCAATTGGCAGAAGGTGATCAGATTTTTGCTGTACCTACATTAGTTAGAAAATTTCCCGAACCCATTCGTAAGATCATTGGAGATCTTTCGAATGAGGAACGCGTACTTGTTGGGCTTAATATTAAACCATTAAACTCATAAAAAAATGGAGGATTCTTCTGATGGCTCTAAGACAATAAAATATAAATTTATGCTTTTTGTTTCCGGTATGTCAGTTAAATCAGGACATGCCATTGAAAACCTGCGCAGAATATGCGATCAGCATCTGGAAAATAACTATGAACTTGAAATTATAGATATCAGCCGTGATACAGAACAGGCCGTAATACATCAAATCGTTGCAATACCTACGCTGATAAAAACAGATCCTGCCCCCAAAAAAATAATTCTGGGCGATTTGTCAGACAAACAGAAGGTGTTGAAAATTCTTAATATACGCGAATAATTTGAAGGACAATAATACAAATATCGAATCGCTGCTAGCCGAAATAGCCTCACTAAAAGAACAACTTTATGAATCTAATAGCATTGTCGATGCCATAAAACAAGGAGATGTTGATGCACTGGTAGTAAACAGCAACGGAACCCCGCAGCTGTATTCACTTGAAACGGCCGATTATACTTTCAGGCTGTTAATTGAAAAATTCGGGCAGGGCGCCCTGAGTATTTCAAGAAAGGGACTTATATTATACTGCAATGGTTATTTTTCGAAATTGGTGGGACTGCCCTCTGAAAAAATCATCGGAACTTATTTAAAAGAGTATTTTGAAAGTGAGGAAAATTTCGTGTCGATTATTGAAGCTTTAAAATACGGCATAACCGCTCACGAAATTAATTTTAAAACCAACAAGCAAAAAAAGATTTTCCCCTCAAATATAGCGCTGACAGATCTTGAACCTGCTGTTGAAGCTATTGGAATTGTGGTTACGGATTTAACCGAAAAGAAAAGACACGAGGAAGCCCTGATTCATCATCAGAAAGAACTCGAGGAAAAAATCAATGAATTGAACAAGACCAACAAAAATCTGGAGGAATTTATTCATGTGATTTCACACGACTTGAAAGAACCTTTGAGGAAAATTGTAATGCATAACGGAAAAATTGACGCCAGTTATCTGACTGAAACTGATTCGCGGTCTATAAATGTTATGAAATCATCGGCATTGCGATTGAATTCACTTGTTGATGATTTGGTGCAATATTCGTCGCATACCGCACAAGAACAGCGTACTGAAATTAATTTAGTCGAAATAATTGCTGAAGTGACAGAGGATCTTGAAATAATCATTACAGATAAAAATGCCACAATTCAAGTCGGAAAACTGCCCTTGATACAAGCTTCTAAAGTACAAATGCGCCAGCTTTTTTCTAACCTTATTTCAAATTCTATAAAATACGGCAAAACAGATGTACCCCCTATTATACAAATTTCTAAAATAGATAATTTTGAGCCTGAAATTCCAAATAAAAGCGATAAATTTGTCAAGATTCAGATAAGAGACAACGGTATTGGAATGGAGAAAAGCCATCTGAATAAAATTTTTACTATTTTTCAACGTTTGCACGCCAGAACAGAATATTCCGGAAACGGTATCGGGCTTGCAATCTGCAAAAAAATAATGGAGAATCATTCAGGAAATATAACCGTCGAAAGTACGCTGCATGAGGGCACAACATTTAATCTTTATTTCCCAATTCTATAAAATGCCACATAATCAAAATTTACATATTATAATTGCCGAAGATGATAGTGATGACGCAGTTGTTATTTGCGAGACTTTCCAGAACAATCCTAATTTCGGGAAAGTAAGCCGTGTTTCAAATGGCGAAGAACTGCTGAATTATCTGAAAAATGATTCTAACGCGACTCCCGATGTTATTTTAACAGATATAAACATGCCCATTCTTGACGGTATAGAAGCATTGGAGGAAATTTTAAATACCAACGATTTAAAATCCATTCCCTGTTTTGTTTACTCCACCAGTATAAATCCTGCGTATAAAGAAAAGTGCGATTTATTGGGCGTAAAAGCCTATCTCATTAAACCGTATTCTTTCGAAGCTTTTGAAGAAATTCCAAAAAGCATTTTGAATATTATCGAACAATCGTAAGATAAAATTCAACCAAGATCATATAAAATCAAAAAAGAGGGACAGATGCATTCTGTCCCTCTTTTTTTTTACTCAAGATATTAAAATAGAAAATGGCCTGTAAAAGGGCTTCCTTATCAAATACAAAATCATGCGTCTTTTAAAAGGGCTCGTTTTGTATCATCTTCTCTTTTTTCTGATTGTTCTTCATCCATTTCATTTTTATGGCGTTCGTCAATTTCAATTTCCCAAACCACCAGTTTATTCTGAAGTTCAAAACGTTTCTGCACATCAAATGAGTTTTTCAGGGTTTGAATTAATTCCGAAAAATGCTTTTTTGTTATTATAATATTTATGACAGAATTGATTTGTTATAATTTTTCACGCTTTCCCTGTTCGTCAATTTAGGCTGGATTTGTCATGCAATTGCAACATTAAAAAAAGCGCTAGACCAAGGCTGGCAAAATAAAGCTGACCATAACTGATAAGCGCACCTGAAGCCAATAATGCGATGGGAAAACAGACTTCACCGCTAAAATAAACGGGATCGATTATTTTGACACGAACGGTAGTTTTTGTCCTATTTTTATTCGTCAGATTTTGCTTTCGTGAGGTTTTACAACAAGCAGTGGCAAATATAAAATAGGATTAAACCCGATACATCATTAGAAATAGTGATTTTGTAAAGAAGGCAGATTGGATTAAAATATGGCAATTTTTGGTTGAAAAATACGTTCATAAAAAGAGCTTTATTTGCAAATCCGGTTAATACAAAAGCTAAATACCATATTAAAACCTGATTTTAAATAGATTACAAACAAAATTGGATTTCAAAAGATCCAAAAATTCTTTAAACAAAAATTTAATACAGAATGAAAAACATAACAATTGCCCAGGCAGGTTTAATTTTAAGAATAGTTTTAGGAATCACCATGCTTTCAGCAGTTGCTGACCGCTTTGGACTTTGGGGAGCGCCAGGTACTGCCGGAGTAGCCTGGGGAAATTGGGAAAATTTTGTTTTGTACACGAACGCTCTAAATCCTTTTGCCAGCAAATCGACAGCCGAAGTATTAGGCGGACTGGCAACTTTTTTTGAGATTTTATTCTCATTATTATTATTTATCGGATTCAAAACCAAACTCACCGCTTTAGGAACAGCGGTATTAATGCTGCTTTTTGCATTATCAATGGCCATTTCAACGTCTATAAAAGCCCCTTTTGATTATTCGGTTTTAACCAGCTCGGCGGCGGCTTTACTGCTTTCTGCAATTGGAAAAACTGATTATGCTTTTGATAATAAGATATAAAAAAACAGAAACCTCTTTTAATACGGTTTCTGTTTTCAGAAATTATTGGGCAAAAAACTGTTTTATTCTTTGATGATATTGAAACCTAAGATTCTGCCGTTTTCTTTTAACGGAAAGTTTCCTTAGCTGCTCCGGTAGTCGGATTGTATTTTTGTTTTTGGCTATCTCCATGAAATCAGAATGACAAAAGCCCGGCATTATCTATCAGATACCTCGCTTTCTATTCAGGAAATCAGCCATTTATCCGGTTATCATAATTTATCTAATTTCGTATCGCTTTTAAAAGGATTTTTGGCTATCCTCCAACTAAATTGAGAGTTAAAATTCAGTAAAACTGCATTTATATAAAGACAGATTTTTATAAAATTAAAATATATAAAACAAAAAAAAAGTGTTCTTAATTGAACACTTTTGTTTGTGATGTACTGCATAAGCAACTCACTATTTTTTTGGAGTGGTCTTCTTTTTGCTTTTATCTGTAGTTGTAATCGCATCATTTTGCGGGTCTGAAGAACCAGCATAAGCAGAACCGTCTTTAGGACTTGGCCCAGGGCCGCTACCCGTTCCTGTTCCGTTCGATTCCGTATTTCCCGGTGTTGCTGCTGCAGAAGTTGTATTTCCTGCATTGGCACTTTCTGCGCCCGTATTTCCGGCTCCTTTATCGCCTGTTCCTTCAATTGCACTATTACCATCTGGTCCGGTGGTATTTGCCGTTATAGAATCTGTGGTGGTCTTAACCGTGTCTATTGGATTGTGAACCGTTTGAATATCGTCACTGTATCCGTCCTGATTTTTACATGAAAATAAAAGTCCAGTCAAAATAAGGCCATATGTAAATGTTGATTTAAGTACTGTTTTCATAATCGTTCTTTTAAGGGTTTTGTATTTATTCAAAAATAAAACACTGATAACCAAACCAATTACATAATTTGATGCAATCCTTTACAGGAATCAAATACAAGACAAGACGCCTTACTGCAAAATCTATAAATCAAAAATTTAATTCTGTAATGGAAAGCCCTCATAGTTAGTTGAAATTTGTTAAACACATTAAAAAGATGTGCTTGGAGTTGCTGCGTTTTTAGACAGCATCCTGAAACATAAAGTTATAGTAAAAGAAATATGGGAAATTTATCAAACTACTTTGGACAAAATATAGACCGAAAACGTATTGTAATCACGGGCGGCACAACTGGAATAGGAAAAGCTACTGCTATACTTTTAGCCTCGCTGGGCGGTCACGTATTTGTATTTGGAAGAGATGAAGCAGATTTCCAAAAAGCAATTGAAGATATAAAATCGCAGGCAGAAGGAAATGTTTTCGGAATTACCGGAGATATTTCTAAAAAAGAAGATGTACAGCTCATCTGCAAAGAAATAGACAACACATTGGGCGGCATTGATATTCTGATCAATAATGCAGCATTGCCTGCAGAAGGAATTACCGACGAAGATTATGACAATATAAAGTACGTTCTGGAAACTAATGTTCTTGGATATATGGCTTTTACCAAAGAAGCAATCTTAAGAATGAAAGACCAAAAAAGCGGCCATATTGTAAACATAGGATCAATGAGTGCAGAGACACGCGGTAAAAAATCAACCGTTTACGTAGCAACAAAATCAGCGATAAGAGGTTTCAGCACTTCATTACGAAAAGAAATAAACGAGCTCGGCATCAAAGTTTCATTGATTGAGCCGGGTGCTGTAACCAGCGATATGCAGTCAGCGCCTCTGGAAGAGCAAAAAGAAAAAATTAAAAAAATGGAAATGCTTGAAGCAGAAGATATTGCCATGAGCGTCTTATTCTGTTTATCGCAGCCTAAAAGATGCGATATCGTAACAATGCAGGTAAGGCCGCACAGGCAGTTTATCTAGATAATTATAAAAATAACTTTAAAAAATTAATAATATGAATGTAGACGAAAGAGAAAATTACGGTCAGGAAGGCCAGAATTTTCAAGATGAGACCAGAAACCAGGATCATAAAATTGAAGTTAGTCCTGTAGATCATCCCATATCAAATAATGCAGAACCTGATTTCGGAAATGACCTTGTGACCAATGAGGAATTCAATAACGACGATTTAGGAAATGAAGATTTGGGCAGTGAAGATCTTGCTGACAACGAATTGGAGAACGACCGTATTCATACTGAAATTGAAAATCAGGATGATAATAAAGAACTAGGCGGTGAAGTATTGTATGACGAAGGTCTTGGCAATATTGATGAGGATGAAGATGAAGATGAAGATGAAGACGAAGAAGAAAGTGATGAAGATGAGGATGAAATCAATACAGATCGTCCGTTGTAAACATCATGCTGATTGTTTTTAGAGGTTTGAAAAAATCCCAAAAATCAATTAATAAAGAATATTTGAAGGTTAAGGATTCTTCGTTTAATGAAGAATCCTTAACCTTTTCACGTTTTTAAACAAGACAAATCAATTCTAAAGACAAAACAGCCAGTAACCTAAAAAACCAGCCACCTCTGCACAAAATCTTTTTTAAGTTTTTTTTAAGCTCCTAAAAATTCCCCCGCCTAATTTGTATTCGTAAATTAGCAAAAATAAAATTTACACGGATGACGGTACTTACATTTACGCTCATTATGATTCTTGGCGCATTTTTAGCAGGTTTTATTGGCTCATTATCAGGTTTAGGCGGCGGTATCATCATTATTCCGCTTTTAACAGTCATTCTTGGCGTTGACATTCATTATGCCATTGGTGCCGCATTAGTTTCGGTAATTGCAACTTCTTCAGGTTCTGCCGCAGCGTATGTTAGGGAAGGAATCACGAATATGCGACTGGGAATTTTTCTTGAAATTGCCACAACAATCGGGGCCGTTTGCGGCGCGTTACTTTCGACCGTTGCCCCTACTTCATTTATTGCCGTTTTATTCGGACTTACTTTGATTTTCTCTGCGATCAATTCGCTTCGCAAAAAAGAAGAACATATTGTTCTAGAATCAAGCCCCTTAGCCAAAAGCCTGAGATTGCAGGGCACGTATCCTTCTCATGATGGAAAAATGATCAGTTACGGAACCAAAAATGTTATTGGAGGCTTCGGAATGATGGGAATCGCCGGAATGATGTCGGGTCTGCTCGGAATTGGTTCAGGCGCTTTTAAAGTAATTGCAATGGACAATATCATGCGGATTCCGTTTAAGGTTTCAACAACAACCAGCAATTTTATGATGGGCGTTACCGCAATGGCGAGTTCTGTAATTTATATTCAAAAAGGCTATATCGAACCCGGAATTTGTATGCCGGTGGTGATAGGCGTTTTATTTGGAGCGATGGCCGGAGCCAAAATATTAGTAAAAACAAATCCTAAAAAATTACGAATCTTTTTTGCGTGCCTGATTTTTGTATTGGCAGTAAACATGATTTATAACGGACTAAACGGAAAAATCTAAAGTCATGCAAAACGAAAAATTTGGAGAAAAAGATTTCCAGTACATTATAGGTAATTTATTGCGTTACGGCGTTTGGATTTCATTGTCTGTCGCCTTTCTTGGCGGTATTGTTTATTTACTGCATAACGGAAGTGCGATCGAAGACTATTCAGTCTTTCATGAAAATGACCGGAACATTTTCGAAGTAATTTCGGCAATTTATCATGGCGCTATTCAGGGAAACGGAGAATCTTTAATATTTGTTGGAATCATCCTTTTGTTTCTAACGCCTGTATTACGGGTTTTGCTTTCGCTGTTTTCGTTCCTGCTCGAAAAAGATTATTTGTATGTTACCATTACTCTGATTGTAATTATTATTATTTTAATCAGCGTATCTTTCGGTTTTTCACATTAATGAATTGCTGTAAGCTTTAAGCTGTAGGCTATAGGCTTTCTAAAAAAGCTTAATGCGTATTGCTTAAAGCATAAAGCTAAAAAATAAAGCTAAAAAAAATGGAAATAGGAATAGACAGTTTTGCTTCGGCAATGTATGGCAGCAACAATTTAAGCAGTGTTGATGCAATGGAACAATTACTGCAAAGAATTGAACTTGCAGATCAGGCCGGGCTTGATATTTATGGAATTGGAGAACATCATAAAAAAGAATTTCTGGATTCGGCTACAGCCGTAATATTAAGCGCGGCAGCGGCAAGAACTAAAAATATCAGGCTCGCAAGTGCTGTTGCTGTTTTAAGTGCTGCTGATCCGGTTCGCGTGTATCAGAGTTTTGCTACACTTGATTTTGTCTAGTCCTGAAATAGCGATACACAAAAAGCCATCGTTATGGAAGATCAAATAAAATATGTAAAGCGTAGTCAACGAGATTACAGTATGTCACTAAAACTTCAGATTGTTAGTGAGATTGAAAAGGGTAATATTTCGATTACTCAAACAAGGAAACAATATGGCATACAGAGTCATGGGACAGTTTTAAATTGGTTAAGAAAATTTGGTAACTTTGATTGGGAGAACCAAACCCCGACCCAAATGGCAAAAACACCTGAACAAAAGATAATGGAGCTTGAAGCCCAAGTGAAATTATTGGAAAAGCAAAAAGCATTATTGGAGAGACAGGCTTTTGTTGCAGACAAAAAAGCTATTCTTTTCGATATGATGATTGATTTGGCTGAAAAGGAATATCGAATTGATATCCGAAAAAACTCTGCACCCGAACAATCGACTACTTCAAGCAAAAAGAGCAACAAACAGTAGCATTTACCTGTTATTTGTTCGGGATAGACAGACAGGTTTATTATCGAAGAATTAAAAGAAAAAACTCCAGGCAAACCAAAGTTCAAGAGATTGTTTTGCTAGTGGAGGATATTAGAAAAAAGATGCCTAAGATAGGCACTAGAAAATTATATTACCTTTTGTCAGTAGAACTTAAGGGATTAAAAATCGGCAGAGATAAATTCTTTGATATACTTAGAGCAAATCATTTATTAATTGAGCCAAAACGGCGCTATCATGTAACAACAAACTCACATCATCGTTTTAGAAAGCATAAAAATAGAATTTTAGATTTGGAGATAAATCGTCCTGAACAAGTTTGGGTCTCCGACATTACTTACATCGGAAAAAGAGATCATCCATGTTATTTAAGTTTGATTACAGATGCTTATTCAAAGAAGATAATGGGCTATTATGTTGCAGAAAACCTTAATACCCAAAGTAGTTTAAAGGCATTGAAAATGGCTCTTAAATACAGGAAATCCAAAATACTGACCTTAATCCATCATTCAGACAGAGGTTTACAGTACTGCGCCAGCGAATATCAAAGGGAACTGATCAAAAACAAAGTTTTATGCAGTATGACCCAAAACTCAGATCCGTATGAAAATGCCGTAGCTGAAAGAATTAATGGAATCTTAAAACAAGAATTTATGATTGATAAATATCATCAAAAAATAAATATCACAAAACAAATTATAAAGGAATCAATCAATATTTACAATGAGCAAAGACCTCATTATTCTAATCATATGCTAACACCAAATCAAATGCATTGTCAAAATCAAATGCAGATAAGAACCTATAAAAACAAAAACAGTTGCAAAAACGTTCTTGCAACTGTTTAATTAATTATTTTTATCTAATAATCAGTATCGTTTTTTTAGGACGAGACAACATTTTCTTTGTTTCAGGTTTCAGGTTTAAGCAAAACCTTTCAACCTTTGCGGCTCTGAACCTCTGAACCTAAAAAAACTAAATTTTCTTCACATATTGTGTAATAATCACGATTTGCTGACCATCAACCTTACCTTCAATATATTCGGCATTTTCGTGGTCTAAACGAATATTTCTAACCGCAGTTCCCTGTTTGGCCACCATACTCGAACCTTTTACTTTTAAATCTTTTATTAATACAACAGAATCGCCGTGTTCTAAAATCACGCCGTTGCTGTCGCGGTGAATGATCTTATTTTCATCCTCTTCGCCTTCGCCAGTTGCTTGTGCCCACGCAAGAATATCTTCGTCTAAATACAGCATATCCAGCAATTCCTGCGGCCATCCGGCAGCGCGTAAACGGCTTAGCATTCTCCACGCCACAACTTGTACCGCCGCATTTTCATTCCACATACTGTCGTTCAGACATCTCCAGTGATTTAAATCTACATTATCCGGATTTTCAATTTGGTCAATACAAGTCGTACAGGCTAAAATAGCTTCATCAATACCGCCTTTTTGAGTTGGCAGTACTTGATATACTTTTAGGTTTTCTTCCGCTCCACAAAGCTCGCATTTAGATCCGCTGCGTTTGTTTAATTCTCTTTCGATGCTCATTATTTTGTTTGTTTTAAAAATGCGAAATTACTTATAATTTGATTCGCTTGCAAGTTTATGTTTGTGCTTTTCAGCCACTGATTTTAAAGATGGAAACAGAGCAACGCTGCTTATAAATTCACATTTTAAATGATTATTTTTTGCAGCAGTAGTTTCGCCATTCCATCCTATTTTGTCCCGCTATCCGCTTGTATCTTTTTCTGGCGGCAAAAGCCAGAAAAAGGATACCGCTTCTATCGGGGCTAGATTAGAGATTCCTGTTTTCAGTAAGTATTTTAGTTGGAATATTTATTTTATTTGCTATTATCTCAAGTCTTGGTTTATTTCTTTGCCCTAACCGCATCGGGAACCAGCATTTCATATTCGCCGCCATTTCTCAATACATCACGAACAATACTAGAACTAATATAAGATGTTTTTGCAGCAGTCAGTAAAAATACCGTTTCAATTTTAGAAAGGCGTCTGTTAGTATGTGCAATCGCTTTTTCGAATTCGAAATCGGCAGGATTGCGTAAACCTCTCAGGATAAAATTGGCTTTTTGTTTTTTGGCTAAATCAATTGTCAGGCCTTCATAAGTGATAACCGAAATTTTGGGCTCGTCCTTAAAAGTTTCTTCAATAAAACGCTTTCTTTCTTCTAATGAAAACATGTATTTTTTTTCGGCATTCACGCCAATCGCAATGACAATTTCGTCAAAAAGAGAAATGCCTCTTTTAATAATGTCTTCGTGACCTAAGGTAATAGGATCAAAAGATCCTGGAAATATGGCTTTTCGCATTTTTTTTCTTTTAAGGTGCAAAGCTCAGGGCACAAAGGCGCAAAGGCTTTTATTTGGAATTTATTTTACGTTATCCTCAATGTCTTTATAGCAGGAACCCATTCGTCTTTTTTACAAACGCCGCAAATGGCCGTGCCTTTGGTTTGTTCTTCGGTGTGGCCGCAAAAAGTACAGGAGTGAATACCGTCGTTTAAAATGATTTTACTTTTTTGATTAAATAAACCAGGTAAAATTGGCAGTCCGTATTTTACTTCCTTGTCGTCATAAAAGTAAACGCTGATCTCGCCGCTGGTTTCGATAAAGGCATGTTTTACCTGACCCAAATGCTCGATTGATTTAATGCGAAGTTCAGAGAAAAACTCATCTTGTGCCAGACTTTCTTTTTTGAAAGTAGCGATAGAAAATTTACCGTCATTGATTAAGCATTCTGTTTTACCTTCAATAAACTCCTCAAATTTCTTGCTTTTTCCTGTAAACCAGGTAACCGAACGATATAAAATGATAATCGTGATAAAAACTATGGCGGCAGGAATAATACCAACATCTTCATAAAACATCGGATCTCCCGCGGCAGAACCTAAGGCAATTATAATTACGGTTTCGAAAATAGACAATTGTTTTACACCGCGTTTTCCTGCCAGCTTCAGCGTCAGCAGTAAAATGGTAAACATTACCGTTGACCTAAATATTACTTCAAGGAGAAAAATTCCCGGTAATTCATTAAATAATAATCTATTCCATTCGAATACTTCTTTCATTTTTTTAAGGTGCTAAGGTTCTCAGATTCTATCCCGAGGTTTCGGGACTAAAATTTTTATGCAGAAAGGAGAGTTTAAAAAAGAAGGCGCTAAAATCTTAGAATCTCAGCACCTTAATTATGTTATCTTCTTTTAAGAAAGCGCCAGTTCAATTGCATTGGTGAACAAATCTTCCAATGAAATTCCGGCTGCTTTTGCTTGCTGCGGAATCAGACTTTCGGTTGTTAATCCCGGAATGGTGTTCATTTCAAGCATGTAGGGTTCGTTATTTACGATGATGAATTCACTTCTGGAGAAACCTTTCATTTTTAAAACTTCATAAGCTCGTTTTGCCACTTCGCTTACCTTTTGAGTCAATTCGTCAGAGATTCTTGCCGGCGTTATTTCTTGTGATTTACCTTCGTATTTGGCTTCATAATCGAAGAAATCATTGTCGGAAACAATTTCTGTAATAGGCAGTACTTTAATTTCTCCCTGATAATTAATTACTCCTACAGAAACTTCAGTTCCGTCAAGGAAACTTTCGATGATGATTTCGTTGTCTTCTTTATAAGCCACTTCAATGGCGATTGGCAGTTCAGCCTCCGTTTTTACTTTTGAAATTCCGAAACTTGATCCGGCTTTGTTTGGTTTTACGAAACATGGCAGTCCCACTTTTTTAACGATTGAAGCAGTATCGATTACATCGCCTTTATTTAAATAGTAAGAAATGGCTGTTTTGATTCCGTATGGTTTCAAAACAGATAATAAATCTCTTTTATTGAAAGTTAAAGCAGATTGGTAATAATCGCAGGAAGACTGCGGTAAACCGATTAATTCAAAATATGCCTGCATTAATCCGTCTTCTCCGGGCGTTCCGTGAATGGCATTGAAAACACAGTCAAATTTGATTTTTTCTCCGTTTACGGTAACCGAAAAATCATTTTTATCAATTGGAAATTCAGCGTCATTTGCGTCTACATACACCCATTTTTCTTTGAAAATATGAATACGGAATCCGTTGTATTTTGTTTTGTCTAAATATTGGTGTACTACGTTTCCTGAGATAAGCGAAATTTTGTATTCGCTTGAATATCCGCCCATGATGATGGCTATGTTTTTCATTCTGTATTTTTTTTAGTTTTTAGTTTTATTTTGTTTCAGGTTTTTGTCGCAGCGAATTCACGATTTTTTTAATTCAATCTGTATTACTCTGTTAGATCTGTGTGGCATTATTTTTCATTGATTTCTTCTCATTTTTATCATCGTTCCTTTCTCTGGATGACAATAGTGTCTGAAATAATCTTATGAAAACCTAAATTCCTAGCCCTGATGGGAGCGGCATCCTTTTTGTTTTTTCTTTAAAAACAAAAAGATACAGCGGACAGCAGGAAAGAGCTCCTTATAATAACGTGTATTGGCGGCTTTCTTGCTTAAAACAAAATTATCATTTTTTTTCAAACGAAATAGCTTTATCTTTGCCTGAACTAAAAATAAATTTATGAGTTTACGTAAGTATTTAACGAGCCGGGTGTTCTTTGTACAAGTATTAATTGCGGCTGCCATTATTGCCGTTTTAGGTTATTTATTTATGCATTGGCTGACTTTTACAACCGATCACGGTCATGAAATTGAGGTTCCGAATTTAGCTAAACTGACTGAAGAGCAAGTGGAGGAAAAATTAGACGAGCTTGACTTGGATTACGTACTTTTGGATAGTGTTGATTACAGAAGCGAATTCCCTAAATACAGCGTTGTGGAGCAGGATCCATTGCCGGGAACAAAAGTAAAAGAAGGCAGAAAAATATATATTAAAATTAATGCATCAGGATTTTCATCTGTTAGAATTCCGGATTTAATTGAGAAGACGTATCGTGAAGCGGTTCCGACATTGAAAGCTTTAGGGCTTCAGGAAGGAACTATTACTTATATTCCGAATCTTGGAAAAGATATGGTTCTTGAG
>Ga0247815_10000178_pt1 | contig 49512 bp, 40 predicted proteins | sample UWRJL194509B1_FD_181014 | JGI IMG/M metagenome (GOLD analysis project Ga0247815, IMG submission 181014) | Plant litter microbial communities from Arlington Agricultural Research Station in Wisconsin, United States - UWRJ-L194-509B-1 | ecosystem: Environmental > Terrestrial > Plant litter >... | reverse complement strand
GTAACCAATAATAATAGGAGTAAGGCTGTATTTTTTTTCATTAATTCTAGATTTGATTTTCACAAATATAAAAAAATCATCCACTTTCGATGAATGATTTTTTTATATTTAACAGATAAATATCTTTTACCCCTGGCTAATACTTCCTCCTGAATTCGAAGTTTTCTCGATTGTTTTAGGAGTGTTGTTGTAATTAACACTTCCTCCGCTGTTTGCTTCAGCTTTCAATTTTACAATAGGATGAACATTTACACTGGCTCCGCTTGAAGCTTCAGCATGAATATCATTGGCTAATAATTCACCTGCATTTACATTGGATCCGCTTGACGCTGAGGTATGAAATGTTAAAGCTTTTCCTTTTACACTAATAGTACTTCCGCTTCCGGAATCAGCAGAGATATTGTCCGATTCTACATTAACATCTATTGTCGCTGCACTTGAAGATTCTAAATCTAGATTTTCACCCTGAATTATTCCTTCGTTTGATACAGTTGAAGCACTAGAAGCTTCCAACTTGTCAATTTTAGGCATTTTTACCGTTACTTTTTTCTTAGTTATATTTCGAAAAGAATTGAATTTAGATTTAATGATCAAAGTTCCGTTCTCTACTTTGGTAATAATGTCTTTCTGAAGATTATCATCGGCTTCAACAACAATTTCAGTTAAATCAGATTGTATAACTACTAAGTCAATCGCATTGCTTACATCTATTTTTGTAAAATCTCCCTGAACAATTCTTTTTTCAGTAGTCACATTTCCGCTTCCTTCAATTGTATTCACGTTAAGATTACATGAAGCAAACAATAGTGCAGTAACAGTCGCAACTATAAATTTCGTAATATGAATGATTATTTTTATCATGGCTTAGTTAATTTTGATTATAACTCCGTTTTTGTCAGTGGTTAATCTGCCGTTGGTTTTTTTTCCGTTTAAAATTTCTTTTCCATTAATTTTAACCGAAACCTCATTTACTGTGTCATTGTCAGTCTGAGTTTCTTCTTCGTATATATCATTATGGTCATTCTCTCCAGCTGGACAATTCAAACATTTAATTTTAGAACCTTCTACTTTATAGTTATAGTTGCCACTAAAGTGTAAGTTGAAAAAATTATCTTCGGAATCATCATAATCCTGAACCGAAGCATCTGGCTTGAATAATTGACCTTCAGGCAAGTACAAATATACATCAACTTCCTGACCTCTAAATTTGTTTTTTACATCGGTAAGAAAATAATTATCTAAAACTAAATGATTCCCGTTGATCTGAAATTTATAATTGATTTTTTCTGCTCTTTGTCTTGCTGAGATAAACGAATTTCCTCTGGCACTTTTTTCTATCTGAATATAAGGAGCAGCTTCATCAGTATGCAAAACATGTAAACGAACATCATTCGAATAGAGTAATTGATTATTAGCTGAATCCTGAACAAATTCAAATTCTCTATGATGATTTAGATCTTTAGCATAATAATCATTGTATCTGAATTTTACGAACAATGTATCTTTTGGCGTAATGTTAAGCGTTTTTTTCTCTACTGTTTTATTGTCATGCGAAATTTCAGTAGCTTGTTTAATTCCAATACTAATAACGATTGCAATGGCAATAATCCAAATTGCTAACAAAGTATATTTTACAATATTTCCAATAGATTTTAAGTTTGGAGATAACAATTTGAAACCTAAAAGTGTCAAAAAGAAAAACGGAATACCAACTGCAAAGAACATCAATAAACCAAATGACCAGATAGGATAATCTGTAAAGTTTCCTGCTTCAACAAAGTTTTGCCAAGGAAAATCGATAAAGATGTTTGTTCCTAAAGTAAAAACTCCAATCAGTAAAGCGATCAAAACACTAATTCCTGAAATGATCAAAATTACGCCTAAAAACTTTGCGAAGATTTTAAAAACCGTCATGATAAAGTCTCCAAATGAACTACTTATTCTCTCAGCTCCCGACTTTACCTGGTTTCCCATTGCGTCATAATCTGCATTTTTAAATTTATCAGATAAGTTTTCAATTTCCTCACGCACTTTTTTCTCTATGTTCGAAATCGTAACCGGTTCACCAGTCATTTCCAGTTTTTCAGATGTTGTTACCGCTTCCGGTGTCACGATCCAAAGAACGAAATAAGCTAAAATTCCTGTTCCAAAACCTGCAAAAACAAATATTAAAAAGATAATTTTTATCCACACAGCGTCAATTCCAAAATAGTGTCCTAAACCAGTTGCTACACCACCAATCATACCTTTTTCTTTGTCACGGTATAATTTTTTATGTTTTCTTGTCGTATTATAGTCATTAAAAGACTGATTTGTTTTTTCTTCGTCTTCAAGGATATAGTCTTCCGGTTGTCCCATTACAACAATCACTTCATCAACATCTTTCAGTCCTACAACATGTTTGTCGCTTTTTTGTTTTTCCAATAATAATTCAGAAACACGCATTTCGATATCTTTAATAATTTCATCCTGTCCAGATGAGTTGTTCAATGATCGTTTTATAGCGTCAAAATAGCGTGTCAATTTTAAATATGCGTCTTCATCTATATGAAAAACCATACCGCCTAAGTTAATATTTACTGTTTTGTTCATGACTTATTGATTTTGATTGGTGATTAGATTTACGGCGTCAGACAATTCAGTCCATGTTCCGCTAAGTTCGTTTAAAAATGTTTGTCCTATTTCGGTTAATCCATAATATTTTCGTGGTGGTCCTGAAGTCGATTCTTCCCAACGATAATTAAGCAAACCGTCGTTTTTCAGCCTGGTTAGAAGTGGGTAAACGGTTCCCTCAACAACTAGTAATTTAGCGTTTTTTAAAGTGTCTAATATTTCTGATGTGTATGCGTCTTTTTCTTTTAGAACAGATAAGATGCAAAACTCAAGAACACCTTTGCGCATCTGTGCTTTTGTGTTTTCAATGTTCATAATTTCATTTTGTTTTTTTTAGATTGAACAATTCGTTTTTTGATTGATGATGATTGATTGATTGATGATGATTGATTGATTGATTGATTGATGATGATTGATTGATTGATTGATGATGATTGATTGCGAAACGATTCGTGTTGATTGCTTGTAAAGTTTCGACTATAACTTTTAATTCTTTATGTCACACTGAGCGAAGTCGAAGTGTTTCATAAAATAATGATTACTTTATAAAAGGAATCGAAAGCGGATATTTATAAAACTCTCCGTTTGAGGCTTTTATCGAAGCGTAAATCACTAAAAAGAATTCAACAAATTTTAATAATCCAAAAAGTAAAACTGCCGTTGCTCCAATACTTAAAATTCCAATATTTCCGTCGATGTTCAGATCTCTGATGATTAAATCTTCATCGTTAAAAACCGTATTGATTGGTAGGTTTTTTAAAAGTACAAATGCAAAAATCGGAATTGCAATTAATGCTAAAATTAAAGTGTAAAGCAAAAGACTCAATTGAAAATTTAAGGTTTGCTTTCCGTGATAATTTACAAATTCTGATTTGTCTTTGTAGCTCGTCCAGATCAATATTGGGAAAATATAATTCCCAAATGGGATGATGTATTGACTCAAAGTACTTAAGTGTGTGAACGTTGCAGTGTTCTTTTCTGATGTTGTTTCCATGATGAGTGGTGTTGTTGTTTCCATGATTAAAAGTATATAGTATTTTCTTATGCAAATATATGTCTAAAAGACAGTATCTTGTTTTACATAGTACCAAATGTTAACAAAATTTTAACAAAGTTAAAATTTTTAAATTGCTTATAATACATTGAAAACCATTCAGAACGCTTGATTTTGTTGGCTTTTTAGGAAAGTAATTGCGATTTATTGTGCGTGCATAGTTTTTTTGTATTTTTACATAAAAAAATAAATACCATGGCAATATCAGTTTCTAAACTCAATAAATTTGTATTATTCAAATTACCATCAGCATACTTTTGCGGTGTACGTGTAAAGGCAATCGACGAAGATAGATGCGTGGTAAGCGTAAAACACAGATGGATCAATCAAAATCCTTTCAATTCCATGTATTTTGCTGTTCAGGCAATGGCAGCAGAATTAACAACTGGAGCATTGGTCATCTCTCAAATTCAACAAAGCGGAAAAAAAATATCGATGCTGGTTGCCAATAATAAAGGAAACTTCACCAAAAAAGCAACGGGTAGAATAACGTTCGTTTGCAATGACGGACATTTAATTTCCGAAGCAATTCAAAGAACAATTGCAACAGGTGAGGGCCAAACCTTCTGGATGAAATCTATAGGAACAAATGAAGAAGGAGTTCAGGTTTCTGAAATGGATTTTGAATGGAGTATTCGCGTAAAATAACTTCTGATAAGTTTTATTACGACTTAATTTATAGATAAAATAATTAAAAGCAGTAATTTTTTTACTGCTTTTTTTGTTTTAACTAATTAATAAACAGTATATTTACGTAAATGGAATGTTCTGTTTTCTTTTAAAATATAGTAATTAGATTTAAACCTGTTTGTTAAATCTAAATCAAGTTGATAAACGCCTTTATTTAAAATCTAACGTACTTCTTGCTTTGTTTAGTTAGAAATTATCCCAATTCTATAGGGAACTTCATGCCGTATTAAGTTTAAAATACAATTATCTATTCTTTGTTTGATATGACAAAAAATTGTCTCGATCTGTACTAAATTTTTAGAGACAGAATCAAATAAAAGTGAGAATGAATTTTTCATCCTTTCTCCTTTTAATATCAAATCTAAGCATAAGAATATGAAAAAAACTACCGGACTATTTTAGACTCTGGTATTGGTTTATGAATGTTATGGAACTATTGTTTAATAAAAAGGATTTTTATGAAAACAAAAATTACTTTATTTTTAACATTTAACTTTTTAATTTTTGTCTGCAGTGGTTTAAATGCCCAGACAGTATCTGGAATTTCAAGCAATACCGGATGTCAGAATAGCGGTATTATTACTTCAAGTACAACCGGTTTAGGTGCAACGCCTCAATATCAGTTATTAAGAGCAGGCATCGCAGTTTCACCAGTTCCGGGAGACAATACCCAGTTTACAAGTGATCCTGTATTTACAGGATTAAGTTCCGGAACGTATGTTGTAAATGCAAGAGCCAGTTCTGTTGGCCCGGTTTTTTCCAGCAGTAATATAATTGTTACCGATGGATATACAGCCATGGCAGTTGTTACACCAACTAAGGTGGCCAATTGTGTAGGCGGAACAGCAGCTCTTACCTCAACAATTACAAATGGCAAATCACCATTTACTTATAGTATTGCTACTCAAACATCACCGGGAGTTATTTTAGAAAATAGCGGATCTGTAAATTCTAATACATTTACTTTTAATGCGCTTGCAGCAAATAGTTATATTATTAGTGTTACTGATGCTTGCGGGCAGACTATTACAGGAGCAACATCTATTTCTAATCCTACAATTGGACTTGCAGATATTAAATTAGGAAGTATTGCTTTCCCCATGTTCAATACTTTATTTGATTGTTCAAGCCCTCTTGCTATTCGCAACGAACTGCTTTTTCAATATGTTGCAAATAGTACAACAATTTCTGCTAGTGATGCGGCCAATTTTACCTGGAAAATAAAATACTATGGACAATTATATGGAAAAGATATCAATGCTGATGGTTACAGTGATATTGGGGGAGATGGCTATTCTCCTTTAACAGGAACAATAAGAATGCCTTTAATTGCAGATAAAGATGGTATTCTGGCAGATATTTCAAATATGAGAGCGGTATTAATCGATAATTGCGGCAATACAAAAGAGTTTCCAATTACCCAATACGGGGGAAATATGGGAGCATATAATTGTGGAGGAACAGGAATGATCAGGGCAACGTCTAACAGGTTAGGTTGTTATCCATTAGAACTTACCTTTACCAATATAGCAAATCCAGCAGATGTTGTTTCTAAAACAATGACCAATACGGTAGAAGTTATTTCAGATCTTACTCCCGGTGCCACTTATCATGTAACCTATATCGATGATGAAGGATATACTACCGGAAATTTTGGAGGTTTACCGGCCAATCAAAATATTGCAATACCTACAGTAGCTTCGATGAGTATCGCACAAAATACTGCCGTCGTGCAGCAAAATTTAAACGTATTAGGTTTTGGAAGATTATTTATTAGTGTAAATCCTTTTAAACCAGACGATGTGCTTAGCTATACTGTAATCACATCAGATAACCCCGTAGTGCCGGTTGGTTATACGGGAAGTGTACTCCTGGATTCCAGCGGATATGCTTATATACCAAGAGTAAATGCCACTGATCCCGTTGGTTATTGGCCGATGGGTAATTACACAATAACAATGACTACGCCTTGTGGTTCCAGAACCATAAACGCAGTTGTAAAAGGATACGCGGCAAGTTTATCCGGAAATACTTTAACATCCGTTTGTGGAGGATTCAATTATGTAATGAATGGTACTTTTGACATTGCAAGTGCCTATCAGGTTGTTATAGCTTCCGGTCCATCTAGTGTTGGGCAGGTAAGAGATTTAGCCAATACAACTGCTTCATTACCTTTTAACGGATTAAGTTATGGAACATATGTTTTTGGACTTCGTATAAAAGGAGGAACACAAAATGTTTTAACACAAACTGTTACATACAATGCCAATAATGCAATTATTGTAGACAAGACAAATACAGGCGGATTTGTTTGTGCGGCTGGTGCTGTAAATGGGGTTTTAACTATAACAGCGCAATCTAATTCTCCTGCCCCCGGGAATATTCTTGAATATGCACTCAGTACAGATGGCGGAGTAAACTACAGCATTTATCAGAGCGGCAATACTTTTAGCGGATTAACAAATGACACTTATTTTTTTAGAATAAAAGACGGTTGTGGAAACGTCATTACACAATCTGTTCAGATTGGCGTAGCTGCCGCGCCGGATGCTACTGCAAACGGAATGACTTCTCCGGCAACTCTCTGTGCTGCTAACACCGGCAATGTTCAATTAGATATTGACATATCCGGAGCGCTGTCTTACTTATGGACCGGTCCCGGCATTAATTCCTCAAATGAAACGCTGAAAAGTCCCGTGATAAATTATACTGATTTGATAACCGGAGCTAATAATTTTACTTGCTCAGTCACCCTGGATGCACCTTGCAGTAGTACTACAGTCTCCGGCTTAATCATCAATGTCAATCCACAACCCACAATTACTATTACAAATCCCGTTCAAACTTGTAGCCCAAACACAATTGATATTACAGCTTCGTTGATTACAGCCGGAAGTGATCCTGATTTAACTTATACGTACTTTTCAGATGATGCGGCAACGATTCCTGTTGCAGATCCTGCTGCAGTTACTGTGGGAGATACTTATTATATAAAAGGCACCAATACAAATGGATGTGCTGCCATTGTCCCTGTTATTGTAACTATTAATGATTTACCACTTGCCGTTATCTCATATTTAAATGCTCCCTATTGTCAAACCGGTACGGCAGTTGCAGACGAATTGGGTACAGCAGGAGGAACGTATAGTTCAGATGCTAACTTGAGTATTAATCCTTCGACAGGAGAAATTGATTTAGAAGCTTCAACTATTGGAGACCATATCATTACATACTTATTTAGCGACGGAAGTTGTTCTAATACATTTGAAACAACTATAACCATAAATCCACTTCCTGTTGCTTCTATAAGTTATCCTAATGCTTCCTATTGCAACAGAGGTTCTGCAATAGTAGTACAAACAGGTATTTCTGGCGGCGATTATACTTCTGATCCGGGATTAGTTATAAACGAAACAACCGGAGAAATAGATTTAGCAAGTTCAACGCCCGGAACCTATATTGTGAATTATAATTTTAATGATGGTACTTGTTCGAATAATACAACGACAAGTATAATTATAAATAATACAACACTTCCTTCACCAATAACCAACTTTACGGCAGAATGTTCAGCTTCGCCTGCAGCACCCACATTAACCGATTCATGTGCCGGAATAATAACCGCTACAACTACAACCGTATTTCCAATTTCAATACAAGGGACTACGGTTGTAACATGGACTTTTGATTATGGAAACAGCTATACGCAAAGTGTTAATCAAAATGTGATTATTGATGATGTAACTCCGCCCGTTGTTCCAATATTAACAGATCTTACTGCGGAATGTTCTTTAACTCCACCAATACCGACAACTACAGATGCTTGTGCGGGAATTATAACTGGAACCACAAACACCGTTTTTCCAATTTCAACTCAGGGAACGACAGTTATAGTTTGGAGCTTCGATGATGGGAACGGAAATATTTCCACCGCAAATCAAAATATAATTATTGATGATGTAACTCCGCCAGTGATTCCAGTATTGACAGATCTTACTGCGGAATGTTCGTTAACTCCACCAATACCAACAACGACAGATGCCTGCGCGGGAAGTATAACAGGAATAAGTAATGTTGTATTTCCAATTTCAACTCAGGGAACGACAATAATCGTTTGGAGTTTTGATGATGGCAACGGAAATATTTCCACAGCGAATCAAAATATAATTATAGATGATATAACTCCGCCAGTTGTTCCAATATTGACAGATCTTACTGCGGAATGTTCTTTAACTCCACCAATACCAACAACTACAGATGTTTGTGCGGGAATTATAACAGGAACAAGTAATGTTGTTTTTCCAATTTCAACTCAGGGAACAACAGTAATAGTTTGGAGTTTTGATGATGGTAACGGAAACATTTCTACCGCAAATCAAAATATAATTATTGATGATGTTACTCCGCCCGCTGTTCCAGTATTAACAGATCTTACTGCGGAATGTTCTTTAACTCCACCAATGCCAACAACTACGGATGCTTGCGCGGGAATTATAACAGGAACTACAAACACGGTTTTTCCAATTGAAACACAAGGATCGACCATAATCGTTTGGAGTTTTGATGATGGTAACGGAAATATTTCAACCGCGAATCAAAATGTTATTATTGATGATGTAACTCCGCCCGTTGTTCCAATATTGACAGATCTTACTGCAGAATGTTCGTTAACTCCACCAATACCAACAACTACAGATGTTTGTGCGGGAATTATAACAGGAACAAGTAATGTTGTGTTTCCAATTTCAACTCAGGGAACAACAGTAATAGTTTGGAGTTTTGATGATGGTAACGGAAACATTTCCACAGCTAATCAAAATATAATTATTGATGATGTAACTCCGCCAGTGGTTCCAATATTAAATGATCTTACTGCAGAATGTTCTTTAATTCCTCCGATACCAACAACTACAGATGCATGCGAAGGAATCATAACAGGAACAACAAGCACCGTTTTTCCGATTTCAACTCAGGGAACCACAGTTATCGTTTGGAGTTTTGATGATGGTAACGGAAATATTTCAACCGCGAATCAAAATGTTATTATTGATGATGTAACTCCGCCCGTTGTTCCAATATTGACAGATCTTACTGCAGAATGTTCGTTAACTCCACCAATACCAACAACTACAGATGTTTGTGCGGGAATTATAACAGGAACAAGTAATGTTGTGTTTCCAATTTCAACTCAGGGAACAACAGTAATAGTTTGGAGTTTTGATGATGGTAACGGAAACATTTCCACAGCTAATCAAAATATAATTATTGATGATGTAACTCCGCCAGTGGTTCCAATATTAAATGATCTTACTGCAGAATGTTCTTTAATTCCTCCGATACCAACAACTACAGATGCATGCGAAGGAATCATAACAGGAACAACAAGCACCGTTTTTCCGATTTCAACTCAGGGAACCACAGTTATCGTTTGGAGTTTTGATGATGGTAACGGAAACATTTCTACCGCAAATCAAAATATAATTATTGATGATATTACTCCGCCCATTGTTCCAGTATTAAATGATCTTACTGCAGAATGTTCTTTAACTCCACCAATACCAACAACAACAGATGCTTGCGAAGGAATCATAACAGGAACCACAAACACCGTCTTTCCAGTTGAAACACAGGGAACGACAATAATAGTTTGGAGTTTTGATGATGGTAACGGAAACATTTCTACCGCAAATCAAAATATAATTATTGATGATGTAACTCCGCCAGTAGTTCCAATATTGACAGATCTTACTGCGGAATGTTCTTTAACTCCACCAATATCAACAACTACAGATGTATGTGCAGGAATCATAACAGGAACCACAAATACGGTTTTTCCAATCTCAACTCAGGGAACTACAGTTATCGTTTGGAGTTTTGATGATGGTAACGGAAACATTTCTACCGCAAATCAAAATATAATTATTAATGATGTAACTCCGCCATTAGTTCCAGTATTGACAGATCTTACTGCGGAATGTTCTTTAACTCCGCCAATACCAACAACTACAGATGCATGCGCAGGAAGTATAACAGGAACAACAAATACGGTTTTTCCAATCTCAACTCAGGGAACTACAGTTATCGTTTGGAGTTTTGATGATGGTAACGGAAACATTTCCACCGCGAATCAAAATGTTATTATTGATGATGTTACTTCGCCAGTTGTTCCAGTATTAAATGATCTTACTGCAGAATGTTCTTTAACTCCGCCAATACCAACAACGACAGATGCCTGTGCAGGAATTATAACAGGAACCACGAACACCGTTTTTCCAATCTCAACTCAGGGAACGACAATAATAGTTTGGAGTTTTGATGATGGTAACGGAAACATTTCCACCGCAAATCAAAATATAATTATTGATGATGTAACTCCGCCCGTTGTTCCAGTATTAGCGGATATAACTGGAGAGTGTACGGTAACACCTACACCTCCAACGACAACAGATGCCTGTGCTGGGGTAATTACAGGAACAACTATTACGACATTTCCTATAACTGCCTCAGGTACAACTGTTATAACATGGAGTTTCATTGACGGTCAGGGAAATGTTTCAACAGCAAATCAAAATGTAGTCATGAGCCAGATAGCATTAATGGGTAATGAAGTTGCCACTTGCTCAACAATCGAGGCAGGCTACAATATTACTTTATCTGTAAGTGGTCAGGCTCCGTATACTGTCGTTGGTACTGGAGCGCCAGGGTTATGGTCAGGGAATAATTGGACCTCGGGACTTATAGCTTCAGGAGTCGATTATAGTATTACCCTGCAGGACGTAAATGCTTGCAATTCAGTAATGGTTTCTGGAATTTCACCAAATTGTTGTAGCTTTAATGTAGTTTGTCCCACTTTTCAAAATTCGACAGTTTCATGTTATGATGAGCTTCCTTCGGCTGTGAGTTTAACAGAAGCACAATTTGAAGCATTAGGAAATGGTGACGGACGTATTGCAGATACCTATTGTGGAGTTATTGAAATTACTGCTTCAAATGGCGTGTACTCTGGATGTAATGAGAATGTAGCGAGAATTTATACTATAACAGAATATGATGATTTAAACCATAACGGTGTTCGTGATAATGGAGAAAATACAGTTTTGAATACCGCAGCTTGCACAGAAACAATTCTAATTAACGACACAATCGCGCCTCTATTTGTAGAAACATTGCCGCCGGTATCTATAAATACAGATTGCAGCAATATACCACCTGAACAAAATTTTACAGCGACAGACAACTGTTCAGCAGCTTCGGTAACCTATAGCGAAACCAGAGTTGATGGTGATTGTAGCAGTAGATATTCGCTAATTAGAACATGGACAGCATCAGATGATTGTAATAACCAAAATACATTTACTCAAACAATAAATGTATCCTGTGTAGAAGAAGTTTATAATGCAGTTTCTGCAAATGGTGACGGAATAAATGATACCTTTTTTATTAAAGGAATAGATTGTTATTCTAATAATACGCTTAAAATATACAATCGATATGGAGTTACTATTTATGAAAAAAACGGTTATGATAACGTAACAAATCCTTTTCAGGGATTCTCAGACGGACGGGGAACAGTAGGTAAGGGAAATAAGCTGCCTACCGGAACTTATTTCTATACTTTAGAATACGATGATGCAGGAAGAAAAATTTCAAAAAGCGGATATCTGTATGTAAGTAGTCAGTAATTAAATTTTATTAAAAGGCTGTCAAACTATTTTCGATTATTATAATTTCAAAAAAAGGCCTCAAATATTTGAGGCCTTTTACATTTAATACGTGCTGCAATTATTTTTTAGAGCAACATTTTTTGTCTTTGTCACCTGATTTTTTAGAACAAGCTTCTTTTTTCGCTTTTTCTTTTTTAGGAGCTGGTTTTGTGTCTTGCGCTTGTAATCCAATTGTAAATAAAGCGATGGCTAAAACGGTAAATAATTTTTTCATTTTTTTTATAATTTAATTGTTAGGTAATATTCTTTTTTTGATTAATGCTGATGATTCAAATATAATACGATTTAGTTTTCGAAATTGTCAATGATAAGTTAATGCGTAGTAAAAAAGTACTAAACTTAAATCTAAAATTTCTTTAACCTTTCTTCTGTTTCAATTTTTATTTTATTATTTTTTTCTTTTTCTAATCTTTCTAAGTTAGAAGTAATTGTATTAGTTTCATTGATATAAATATCAAAATCGAAAATTTCAATTTTATCATTAATAACTATTTCACAAAATTTATTTATTTTGAAATCAAGTGTGAGTAATGCTCTTATTTTGTTTTCCTCTGAAGCGAAAAAATACTGATAAAAGTTATTTTTGTATTTTTTTAATTTTAAATCTTTACAATTATTTTGAGTTATTTTTTCTTCAGATTTACGTCCTTTTCCTTTATATTTTTCTAATATGATATCCATGTATTCCTTTGATAAACTTGCGCTCATATAGTATAATTTGTTATTATAAAATTTGAGAAAAAGATTTTTAATGTATATTCCACTAGTGAAAAAAATGGGAATAAAAATGACTCTAGTTGAATCATTTACATTGGCTATTTCTACATTGTATGAAGTTTTAATATTTTCTAAATCAGGCATAATTTCATATGCTGGAGATTCACTTATATACTCGTTATTATTAATTCGATCTTGAGAAATTCTGGATAATAAATATTCTTTTTCATTTTTTATTGTTGGTAAACCATAAAGCTTACATGTAAGGCAAATATTTGAAAAATCTTTAAAGGTTGTAGAGTTAATTACTAAAGATCCAATACGATTTGGACAGTCTTGAGCATTAATTCCACTTGTCATTAGAACAATTAATAAAAACGTTATTTTTTTCATGATTCTCTTTTTAGCTAGACAAAGTTATTGAATAATAAAAAAGAAAATTACGGTTAACCATAAATTGGATTGTTTATGTAATATTTATTTTTGTTGCAAATGATGGGTAAAAAGATTAAAATTTAGGATATTCCTTTAATATAAACTTAAATTACTTATATGGTTTAAAAGCATTAATAATTCAGATTCACTCCAAAACCAATTCCCATATCGCTGTCGTAATGTGTTGTGATTCCGAAGTTTCTGCCGGCAATATATTTTAATCCAGCCATATATTCTTTATCTGTATTCCACATCAAATTCATTCGCAAACGTCTTGAAAGCGGAATATCTTTTCGTTCAAATTGAATTCTCACATTTCCATCGGTGTAAACCTCAACTTGCGCTTTTACAAGCATTGGCAAAGTATATTCCATACCGGCACTAAAAACCGATCGATTGTCTTTGGTATTCTTTTGTCCGAACATATTTTGTTCCTGTTCGTCCATTCCCATTTTTCTGTAACGCCAGTCAAAACCTATAAACGGCATAAACCATTGCATTTTGCCAATATATCTACCAATATGAGTTTCAGTTTCATAACCGTGTTCATTATTATAACCCAATCTCCATTCGGTTCCAATGCTCCATCGCGTGTTGCTGTACATGGCTTCACCGTCATTTCCGTTTGAGGCAAAATCATTTTCGGCCATAAAATGAAACATACGATCATCCATTTTTAGCATTTTGTACGCCATTTTCGGGTCATGAATCAACGGATTTGGAGCTGAATTTTCATAAGTAAAAATACGTCCCATTCCGGCCATCATATGATATAAGATATGACAATGGAAAAACCAGTCGCCATCTGCATTTGCCTGAAACTCGATAGTATCAGTTTCCATAGGCATAATATCAATTACATTTTTTAGCGGAGAATAATCACCATGCTCGTTTATAATCCTAAAATCGTGTCCGTGTAAATGCATGGGATGGCGCATCATCGATCCGTTGTACAAAACGATACGAACGTTTTCTCCTTTTTTAATTAAAATTTTATCCGTTTCAGAAATTACTTTATTGTCTAAACTCCAAACATAACGGTTCATATTTCCGGACAATTCAAAACGTAATTCTTTTACCGGCGCATCTTTGGGTAATGTTGTTTTGGTTGGAGATTTCAGCATTCCATAATTCAAAGTCGTAATCTCGGCAACTTCTGTAGTATCGTTTGACATTTTCATGCCTTCCATATTATGCATCGAATGATCTTCGTTTTTTGCAGATGCATCTTCACCGGAAATTTCAGGATACATTACGGCATTCATGTCCATTTTGTTCAAAGACATTTTCATCCCCATATCATTCATTTCTCCGTTCATCTTCATCATATCGTTCATCATTTTCATCCCTTCAAAATATTTTAATTTCGGAAGATGAGAAACAGATTGTTTGGTTCCTTCACCTAAAAATAAAGAGGCAGATCCGGTTCTATCTTCGGCTGTAGCCAAAAAAGCAAAGGATTTATGATCTTCAGGAATGGTAACGACAACATCATAAGTTTCAGAAACGGCAATAATCAATCGGTCGACTTCTACAGGTTCAACATCATTACCATCACTCGCTACAACAGTTATTTTTCCACCGCCATAAGTCAGCCAGAAATAACTCGAAGCGCCTCCATTTGCAATTCGCAATCTGACTTTATCTCCGGCCTTAAATTGCGAAAGCTGATCTTCATTTTTTCCGTTAATTAAAAACTTTTCATAATAAACATCACTCACGTCCATGGCATTCATACGTTTCCATTCGTTGGTGACTTTGGTAGAAAACTGACCTTTTTTGAGCGCTTCGGCATAACTTTGAGTTGTCCCTTTTTTTATAGCAAACCAATCATTGGCATTGTGTAACATTCGCTGTACATTCTCCGGTTTTAAATCTGTCCATTCGCTCAAAATAACTGGAACCGTCGGTAAATCATCAATTCCTTTTCTAAAAGTAGAATCGTCTTTCTTTTTATTAATGATGAAAAGTCCGTACAAACCAATTTGTTCCTGTAAACCTGAATGGCTGTGATACCAATACGTTCCGTTCTGGATAATTGGGAAAGTGTATTTATGAGTCGTTCCCGGCTTAATCGGCATTTGCGTTAAATACGGAACACCATCTTCTTTATTCGGAAGAAATAAACCGTGCCAATGCAGTGCAGTATTTTCTTTTTTTAAATCGTTATGCACATAAATTTCAGCAATATCACCTTCGGTAAAAGTTAATGTTGGCATCGGAATTTGTCCGTTGACTGCGATCGCGCGTTTTTCTTTTCCGGAAAAATTAACAATCGTATCACGAACATGCAAATCGTAACGAACCACTTTTTGTGCACTTGAAATTAAGGCAATCAAAAAGGCAATTATAGTAATATGTAATTTCATATTGATTTTTTAAAGGTTGAGGTTTCGCAATCGCAAAGCATTTACAATCACCGAAACAGAGCTTAAACTCATTGCCAAAGCGGCTAACATCGGCGAAAGCAAAATTCCGAATACAGGATATAAAATTCCCGCCGCAATTGGAACTCCTAAAACATTGTATATAAAGGCAAAAAATAGATTTTGCTTAATATTTTTCATAACCGAAAAACTCAGCTTTTTAGCTTTTACAATGCCATTTAAATCTCCTTTTACAAGCGTTATTTTAGCACTTTCAATGGCAACGTCGGTTCCGGTTCCCATTGCAATCCCGATATCCGCTTTGGCTAAAGCCGGAGCATCGTTGATTCCGTCGCCCGCCATGGCAACTACTTTTCCTTCGGCTTGTAAACGTTCAATTTCTCTTAGTTTATCTTCAGGAAGACAATCGGCTTTAAAAGAACTTAAATGAAGCTGATCAGCTACTGCTTTTGCCGTATTTTTATTATCTCCGGTAAGCATTATAACCTCAACGCCCTGATCGATTAAATCTTTAATAGCTTTTGCACTGTTTACTTTTATGGCATCTGTAATGGTTACGTAACCCGAAACAATATTGTTTACGGCAATGTATGAAACCGTTTTTCCCAGATTTTGCTCGGCTGTAATTTTGCTTTCAAAATCATCAGAAACCGAAGCGTTAATCTGTTCCATTAGTTTTTTATTTCCTAATGCAATTTTCGAATTGTTAACCGTTCCTAAAACTCCTTTTCCGGCAACAGCTTCAAAGTCTGGAACTTCCAATAATTGTTGGTTTTTAGCTTTTGCAAAATTAACAACGGCTTGCGCCAAAGGATGCTCACTGTGCTGATTTAGCGAAGCAATGTTTTGCAACAGAATATCTTCGTTATTGTCGATCGCATAAATTTTTTCTACTGTTGGTTTTCCTTCCGTAATAGTTCCGGTTTTATCCGTAATTAAAACATCGATTTTATTCATGTTTTCGAGGGCTTCGGCATTTTTAATTAAAATTCCGTGTTGTGCGCCTTTTCCAACCCCAACCATAACCGACATTGGTGTTGCCAATCCTAAAGCACAAGGGCAGGCGATGATTAAAACCGCAATCGCATTAATTAATCCATATATATAGGAAGGTTCAGGACCAAATTTTGCCCATAGAATAAAAGTCAATATAGAAATGGCAACTACTGTTGGAACAAAATATTTCGCCACTCGGTCCGCCAGTTTTTGAATTGGTGCTCTCGAACGACTTGCATCGTTTACCATTTGAATAATCTGCGAAAGCAAAGTTTCTGAACCTACTTTTTCGGCAATCATAACAAATGATTTGGTTCCGTTTATGGTTCCCGAAATTACATTGTCGCCCGCTTTTTTATCAACCGGAATTGGTTCTCCGGTAATCATGGCTTCGTCAATACTGCTTTCTCCTGAAGTTATTTTTCCGTCAACCGGAATTTTTTCTCCTGGTTTTACTCGCAATAAATCACCTTTTTTAATATCGTGAATTGAAATTGTTTTGTCATTTCCGTTTTCTACCAAAGTGGCTTCGGTTGGTGCTAATTTTAATAATTCTTTAATCGCGCCATTGGTTTGTCCGTGAGCTTTGGCTTCTAATAGCTGTCCTAATAAAACTAATGTAATGATAACCGTGGCGGCTTCAAAATACAAATGAATGGTTCCGTGATGCGATTTGAATTCAGATGGAAAAAGATCAGGAAAAAACATTCCAGCCACGCTAAAAAGAAAGGCAACGCTGGTTCCAATTCCAATTAAAGTAAACATGTTTAAATTCCAGCTGATAATAGATTTATAGGCACGAACAAAAAACATCCATCCGGCGTAAAATAAAACCGGAATTGAAAACATAAACTGAACCCAGTTCCATTTTTCAATGGACATAATGTTAAAAAGAGGATTGTTCGGAATCATTTCTGACATTGATATAATGAAAATAGGAAGCGTAAACAATGTCGCAATCTTCATTTTCCTTAGCAAGTCAGTATACGTTTTGTTTTCTTCAGATTCGGATGCCTGCATCGGAACTAAATCCATACCGCAGATTGGGCAATCGCCCGGTTCATTCGAAATAACTTCCGGATGCATTGGGCAGGTAAATTGCATGCCAATAGCAATTTGCGGAACCAAATCCATTCCGCAAACTGGACAGTCTCCAGGTTTATTATACGTTTTATCGCCTTCGCAATGCATTGGGCAGTAAAAAACTCCGGTTGCGTTATGATTATGAGTTACAACTTTTTTTTTATGATCATGACCAGCATGATTGTCTTTGTTTTGGCTGGAACAACAGGATTTAACGGGAGTTTCTGTTGTGTTTTTAGCTGAAGTCATCTCAATAGTATATTTTCCGGCTTCGGTTAAGACTTCCTGAAATTTTTCCGTAGGAACATGTTTTTCCATTGTAATTGTTGCCAATGGAGGATTTAAAGTCACTTCGGCCTGAATTCCTTCTACTGAGTTCAAAGTTTTTTCTACTTTTTTTCGGCAGCCATCGCACGACATTCCTGAAATTATATATTGATGAGTCATTGTTTTTTGTTTTTTAAGGTACTACAATGCAAATTTCCGAAGTAAGATTTACAACGGTTTGTATAATTATGAGAATGATTTGTAATATTTAGGAAGATATTTAACCGCAAAGGGCGCAAGGTTTTTTTGGATATGCTTGGTTTTATAAAAACGCTAAGTTCGCAAAGCTTTGTCTAAAATAACTTTGCGAACCTTGCGTAAATCTTTGCGCCCTTTGCGGTTAAATAAAATTTACAAATTCTCTATTTGAATGCGTTTTTTATCTTTCAATTGTTTGAAATAAGTAGGCGTGAAACCAGTAATTTTCTTGAACTGATTACTTAAATGAGCAACATTGCTATAGTTTAACATATCAGCAATTTCGCTTAGCGAAAGTTCATTATAAATCAAAAGCTCTTTTACCTTTTCTATTTTTTGGCTTATAAAGTATTTTTCGATCGTAGTATTTTCAATTTCCGAGAACAGATTACTCAGTGTGCTATAATCCTGGTTGAGGTTTTCGACCAAATAATCAGACAAATTAACTTTAAGTTCGTTGTTTTTATGATGAACCAAATCGACAATTAGATTTTTAATTTTCTCAATGGTTTTACTTTTTTTATCATCAATAAAATCAAAACCCAAAGCTTGCAGATTTTTAAGTAAAATCTCTTTCTGAGAATCGGTAATATCATCTTGCAGTTCGACTTCGCCTAATTCAACAGCAATAGTCTGAAGTCCGAGTTTATCCAACTCAGACTTCACAACCATTTTACAGCGCCCACACACCATGTTTTTGATGTAGAGTGTCATATTTATTTGATGGTTTCTACCACGTTTCCGCAAGTCAGCATCGAAGAACCATAATACGGATTCTTAACTGCTTTTTCTTTGCTTAACCAGTCAGCATCTGCCATTGGGCAATATTGCTTGTAAACAGCGACATCAGATTTAGAAACTTTAATTAAATCGTAGGTATTTTTTGAAAGTGATTTAAAAGTTTCACGTTGTTTTTTAAGATCTGAAGTACCTGAAATGCTTTTGGCATCAGCGGTTAATTTTTTTACCACTTTCATCCAAACAGTATGCTCGTTACTTTTTAGTTTGTCCATTTTTACTGCTGTAATTGCAGCTAATAAATCATTGGCTTTCGCCGAAGTTAATTTTGCATCGCTTTTTATTAAAGCATCTTTTACCGTAAAATAAGCATCATAAACAGTTTGTAACTGACTAGAATCAACATCTTCATTTGTCGTTATTACTGTTTTTATCGTTGTTGCCTTAATAGTATTTGCAGAAAATAATAATGTGATTACTACTGCTATAGTTGAAATTGTATTTTTCATTTTATGTGATTTTTGATAGAGAATGTGAATTTATCCTCTAAGTTAAATAATTTTATTTTTTAATTGAATGTTTAATCCCGCAAAGTCCCAGTGACGCAAAGTTTGATTTTTTCTCATAACTTTAGAGCTTTAGCAGCTAAACATAATTATGGCTATCAGAAAATAGAATTATTTTATTTTTGGTGGTAACCAGATCGAAGTAAAACCATCAGAAATACTAGCATTATTGTAGTATGAGATTTGTTTTTTTGTAGAGAAATTAAAAAGATTATTGCTTAAATTAATTTCGTTTGTGATCAGGCTCAATTGCAGAAATGAAGTTGTACAACCCGAATGGTCGCATTTTCCGTTGCAGCCATGTTGGCCTTTTTTATCTTCTTTGGTTTTCTTACAACAATCCTTCTGGCAAGAATCTGTACTTTCTTTTTTTGAAGTTTCCTTCTTTTCGCATGACATTTTCTCTTCAGTTCTTCCACAAGCATAACCCGAACTGGACATCAAAAAGAATCCAAGAGTTAAAAAGAGAAATAATATGTGGAATTTTTTAGTCAATGAAATTGTTTTTTGAAAGTACAAATTTAGATATTTTTTTTAAGAGCAACTATATATTTAAGATTTCCAGTTTTAAGTTTTTTTGAAATCTGTCGGTTTCATGTTTTTTCTTTTTTTAAAATAGTTCGAAAGATGACTTTCATCTGTAAAACCAAACTCATATGCTATTTGTTTAATAGGAAGCTGATTGTTATGAATTCGTTTTTCGATCAGAGTAGTTCTCAAATTATGAATATATTCACGATAACTAATAGAAAATGTTCTTTTGAAATAAGCACTAAAATAGGTTTCGGCAATATTAAAATGATTCGCAATAACCTTTATCTGAACCAGTTTTGGCTGATAAATATTCTGATGAATATAAGATGTGATTTGTTCGTTATCAATTGAATTTCCTTTTACGATAAGATTCTGCCCGCGCATAGTTTCTTTAATTAACCCGAAAATCGAAAGAATTTGGTAAAATACAATAGGAGAGGTCGAAACATCGGTTTTGCAATTGTACGCAGCAATGTTTTCGATTGTGTTTTTTAATATTGTTTTACAAGGATCATCTAGTTTAAGAACGGTTTCTTTTAATGTTTTATCGCGCATGAAACTTTCCGGGGTATGAATTAAAAATTCATCGCAAGTAAGATTTTGTTTCGAGTTGAAATAATTATCGGTAAACTTAATATAGAAAAATCGAGTACTTTTTTTAATATCGAAATAATGCTCGTCTTCCGGCGAAATCACAAAAAGATCACCTGTTTTATAAGGTAATAAGTTGTTGTTCAGATGATGAACGCCGTTTCCTTTTTTGATATAAATAATTTCATAATAAGTATGCGTGTGGGGCGGAAGGTGAAATTTCTCATCTTCAAATTCATCAATCACCAGAGTTTTGAATTGATTTAATATTGGCATAACTTAAATTTACAAGTTTATATCGCAAATGTACAACTAATTTTCTGTTTAACAGCGTTAACTTTGCGCCATAGAAAATCTATTCCTTTCTTATAAAAACAAATGAAAAAAAGTCTTATCGCACTCTCATTAGGAGGATTAACTATCGGTATTACCGAGTTTGTTATGATGGGTTTGTTGCCGGATATTGCCTCAGATATGAAAGTCTCGATTCCGGTTGCAGGATATTTAATTTCTGCTTACGCACTCGGAGTTGTTATTGGAGCTCCTTTATTGGTCATCCTTGGAAGAAACTTTCCGCCAAAAAAAATGCTTTTAATCTTAGCATTGATGTTAACCGTATTTAATGCGCTTTCGATCATCGCACCTACCTATAATTTTTTATTCGCTTCCAGATTTCTTTCCGGATTACCACACGGAGCCTTTTTTGGGGTTGGAGCAGTTGTAGCAAGCCGTCTGGCTGATAAAGGCAAAGAAGCACAGGCTATTGCAATTATGTTCTCAGGTCTAACATTGGCCAATTTAATAGGTGTGCCTATTGGTACTTATATAGGACATCATTTTATATGGCGTTATACTTTTATATTAATTGCTATTGTTGGTCTACTTACGTTTTTGTTTATTTCTTTATGGATGCCAAACTTAGAAAAAAGCGGAAACGTAAATATGAAAACGCAATTGCAATTTTTTAAGAAAACTGAGGCTTGGTTAATCATCGGAATTACTGCCATTGGTTTTGGAGGATTATTTGCCTGGATCAGTTACATCGCACCTTTGTTGATTAATGTTTCTAAATTTTCAGCAGAAGATGTTTCGTATATTTTAATTTTAGCTGGTTTAGGTATGGTTGTTGGGAATTTCCTTGGAGGTAAATTAGCCGATAAATATTCGCCGGCACCAACAGTATTAGCTTTGTTGTTTGTAATGTCGATTGATTTGATTCTGGTGTACTTATTTTCATTCAATCAATATGTTTCTTTATTCCTGACTTTTCTAACAGGAGCTATTTCTTTTTCGGTTATTGCGCCTATCCAAATGTTAATGATCAAAACGGCTAAAGATGCTGAAATGATTGCTTCAGCTGCACTTCAGGGAAGCTTTAATATCGGGAATGCTTTGGGAGCCTTTTTAGGAGGTTTGCCTTTGGCAGCAGGATACAGTTATGCTTCGCCAAACCTTATTGGTGTGGTAATGGCAATTATCGGAATGATTATTACTTTTGTTCTAATGCAAAAACATAAAAGCAATTTGCAATTGCAACGTGCTTAAGTAACATGTAAAAATTTTATTTTTTTAATTATACAGCCTTTAAACGGAATCGTTTAAAGGCTTTTTTTGTACTAAGATTTATTAGTTCTTCTGTTTAAACTATTCTTATTTCTATATATGAATCTCATAGGAGGGACAGGGAGAGTTTCTTTTTCTTGTTTCACACTTCCTTTTAAGAATTTTTATCGTCTTGTTTTGATCATTAATAATTTTGCAATCTTTATTGATGTAATCGATTGTTTTTTCTTTAAAATCGCAATGAATTCACAAAAAACAATAATATAATTCATATTTTTACTTAGCTAAAATTACATAAGTCGTATAAAAAAGGCGTTTTATTTTTAATGCTTTATTTTATTTATGAAATTATTATGAATTTTAACTTTTTATATAAAAAAAATATTTATGTTTGTGTAATCGATTACAACTTTTTATTGTCGCACTAAAAAGGAGCTGTTTATAAATTTAAAAGCAGCATTATTTTCAGTTAGGATAACCTCTGGTAAATAAAAAGCTTAATAAGTTACAACCTGAAAAACCACTTAAAAACAATAAACTATTAATAACTTAAACAATCAACCATGAATTTTAAAGATTTATTTAACAAAGGAACCAATTGTTGCTTTGCAGTTGTTTTCTTATTGTGTTTACTGACGAGCAATCGAATGAATGCTCAGACTGTAATACTTGAAGGAACAGTAGTAGATGCTGCAGGATTGACTTTACCCGGTGTTAATGTATTAGAAAAAGGAACAAAAAATGGTGTTTCGACAGATTTTGACGGGCATTATAAAATAAAACTTTCAAATCCGAAAGCTATTTTGATGTACTCTTTTTTAGGTTTTAAAACTAAAGAAGTAGCTGCTGCAGGAAAAACTAAAATAGATGTCGTATTAGCTGAAGATGCTAACGAATTAAACGAAGTTGTTGTTGTTGGATACGGAACAGTAAAAAAATCAGATTTAACAGGAGCAGTTTCTACTTTATCGGGTAATGACTTAAAAAAGGTTCCGGTTGCCAGTGTTGCAGAAGCTTTAACCGGTCGTGTGGCAGGTGTGAATGTTACTTCCTCTGAAGGATCTCCAGATTCAGAGATTAAAATTAGAGTTCGTGGAGGTGGTTCATTAACACAAGACAGTTCTCCTTTAATTATAGTCGATGGTTTTCCGGTTAATAGTTTAAACGATATTTCATCTTCAGATATTGAAAACATGACAATATTAAAAGATGCTTCTTCGACTGCAATTTACGGATCAAGAGGTGCTAATGGAGTTATTATAGTAACTACTAAAAAAGGTAAAGACGGAAAAATAGCCGTGAATTTTAATATGTTCTATGGCATGAAAAATATGGTCAATCAAATCGATGTTTTGCAGCCTGAAGATTTTGTAAAATGGCAATATGAATATGCTCTTTTAGCAAAGGGGAAAACCGATTCTTACGAACAATATTTTGGGAATTGGCAGGATCGTGATTTGTACAAAGGAGTGAAGGGTACTAACTGGCAAAAACAAATTTATGGTCGTACAGGAGAGGTTCAGAGTCGTGATTTAGGAATTCGTGGTGGGTCAGATAAAATTAATTACAATTTTAATTATGCTCATTATGATGAAAAAGCGATCATGGTAGGTTCTGATTTTAAAAGAAATAACTTAGCTCTTTCCTTAAATAGTAAAGCAACTAATAAAATAGATCTTTCGTTTACTATGCGTTATTCTGATACGGAAGTAAATGGTGGTGGAAGCAATGAACAAAAAGAAAACCCGGCTGATTCACGTATGAAGCACGTTGTTGGATATGCGCCAATACCAATGCCTGGTTTGACTACAGATGATACAGATGAAGCTAGTTCTGGTTATTTAGTTTATCCTTTTGTTGCTGTGTCAGATACAGATCGTCAGCAATTGAGAAAAAATTTCAATATGTTGGGTAGTTTTTCATGGAAACTGGCAGATGGACTTGCGTTTAAAACAGAATTAGGATTAGATAATTATAATTATCTGGATTATCGTTTTTACGGGCGTTCTACTTTTTATGCGCGAAATACTCCTACTTTAGAGCACAGAGGGATGCCATCTCTTTTGATGACAGATCGTAAAGATTATCGTTTTAGAAATGCCAATACTCTTAATTATGATTTAAAAAAATTCATGGGCAAGAATCATAGTTTAAAAGTGCTTCTTGGAGAAGAGTCGATTAATTTTCGTAGAACTGATGTATCTTCTACAATCGAAGGTTTGCCTGATTTCTTTGATTTAAATCAATCTATACACCTTACTTCACAGGGTTCGCCTCGTATCGTAGATAATTTTTACTTTCCTGATGATAAGTTACTTTCTTTCTTTGGTCGTGTAAATTATGATTATAAAGATCGTTACCTTTTTACAGCTACTTACCGTGCAGACGGCTCAAGTAAATTTTTAGGAAGTAATAAATGGGGGTTTTTCCCTGCAGCAGCAGTTGCATGGAAAATTTCAGAAGAAAGTTTCATGAAAGAAATTTCATGGATAAATGCCCTAAAAGTAAGGTTAAGTTATGGAGAATCTGGAAATAATAATATTCCAACAGGTCAAACTATTCAAAGTTATAATGCTAGTAATAGTACATGGATAAATAATGTTGGTAATTACTGGGCACCATCTGTGGTATTGGCAAATCCTGATTTGAAGTGGGAAACCACTGTTACACAAAACTTAGGTCTTGATTTTGATTTTTTCAAAGGCCGTATTTATGGTTCTTTTGAGATGTATAAAAATGTAACTCAGGATCTTTTGATTAATTTTCCGGTAAGCGGAACTGGTTATTCTACTCAATATAGAAATATGGGAGAAACTCAAAATACTGGTTTCGAGGCAACTTTGAATTTGGTAGCGATTCAAAAAGCAGATTATGGTTTGAATTTTTCATTTAATTTAGGAGTAAATAAAAATCGTATTAACTCTCTAGGTAGTATGAGTGACTTTGGTGCTGCTACTGCATGGACTTCAGGATTAGGTAATGATTATTCTGTAGCTGTAGGCTCACCAATAGGTATGATGTACGGATATAAGAGCGATGGACGTTATGAAGTTTCAGACTTTAATTATGTTGGAGGTAAATATGTCTTGAAAACTGGTGTCGCAGATGCATCAACAATTGTTGGGGCTGTAGAACCTGGTTATATGAAGTTAAAAGATTTAAATGGTGATGGCGTAGTAGATAGTAAAGATCAAACCGTAATAGGAAATTCGAATCCAAAATATACAGGAGGTTTTGTATTAAATGCCAACGCATATGGTTTTGATTTATCTGCAGCTTTTAATTTTAGTGTTGGTAATGATATTTACAATGCTAATAAAGTTGAGTTTACAACTTCGAACCCAAACAACGGACAATATAGAAATTTAAGTTCTGAAATGGCCGATGGTCAAAGATGGACTAATGTTGATGCGACCACAGGACAGTTAGTTACAGATCCTGCTGCTTTAACTGCTCTTAATGCAAACACAACAATGTGGTCTCCATATATGAGAAATTTTGTTATTAGTGACTGGGCAATGGAAGACGGATCGTTTTTACGACTTAATACCCTGACTTTAGGATATACGACTCCAAAATCGTTTACTTCTGCATTAGGAATTTCTAAATTGAGATTTTATGGTACAGCAACTAATGTTTTTATCATTACAAATTATTCTGGTCCTGATCCTGAGGTTTCAACAAAAAGAGCGACGCCTCTTACTCCGGGTGTGGATTATTCAGCATATCCGCGTAGCAGACAATTTGTTTTTGGTTTAAACCTTAATTTTTAATTTAAAACGTATCAAGATGAAACATAAAATAATAATAGCAGGATTAATAATAGCAGGTCTTTTTACTTCTTGCCAAGAAGATTATTTAGACGCTCCGGCACAATCAACATTAGATGAAGCATTGATCTTTTCAACTCCAGGGTTAGCTAAAGATGCTGTTAATGGAATTAAAATATCATTTGGAGATACCAATTCATACAGAGGGCGTTTTTTACCTTTTTATGGATTAAATACAGATACAGAATGGTACAATTCAGGAGAAACTACTTCTAATGACAAACCTGATTTAACTAATTATGATGCGAAATCTAATAATTCGCAAATGGATCTAATAGAAACCTCTGGAGGAGGTGGAGGAAATCCATGGACATCAATGTACAGAGGAATTGAACGCGCTAATCTTTGTATTCGTGGATTGCGTACTTATGGTAATCCTGTAGCGGGTTCTGAATTAGGATATCTTTTAGGAGAAGCATTAACTTTGCGCGCTATTTTTTATTCTGATTTAATCAAACAACATGGGGATGTACCAGCTCGTTTTGAACCAGTTAATTCAGAAACATTGTATTTGCCAAGATCCAATCGTGATATAATTTACAAACAAATTATTGCAGATTTGGGTGAGGCAGCAGCTTTAGTGCCATGGCCTAATGAGAGCACTGCTACAAGTACAGTAGAGGGAATCAATAAAGCTTTTGTAAAAGGATTTCGTGCACGTTTAGCTTTAGCTGCAAGCGGATATCAGCAATATAAGGATGGCGTTAGAAGAAGTACAGATCCTGATCTTTCCGTAGCAAATATGTACAAACTGGCACTTGATGAGACACGTTCGGTAATTGCAAGTGGTAAGGCAAATCTAAATCCTTCTTTTGAGAATCTTTGGAAAAATGTAAATAAAGAAGTCTTAACTGCCGGAGGAGAATCTCTTTGGGAGATACCTTTTGGTGCTGGTAGAGGTAAAATGTTAATCAGTTTTGCTGTTCTTCATAATAATATCGATCAATACCAAACAGGAGGAACTAGTATAGGAGGCTCTGCAGGGCCATTGCCAACTGTTTTTTATGATTATGATGTAAAAGATACACGTAGAGATGTTACTTGTGTACCTTATGCATATGGAAAAGCGGTAAATGGAAAAGCTCAGCAAGAGTTAGGTGTTTTGAATAAATGGTATTTTGGAAAATATCGTATTGAGTGGATGAACCGTATTCTTAATAATAAAGATGATGATGGTATCAATAAAGTGTATATGCGATATGCTGAGGTGCTTTTAATTGCTGCTGAAACAGCAAATGAATTAGAAGGACCAGGTGCTGCTGCACAATATTTGAAAGAGGTACGCAGAAGAGCATTTGCTGCTGCTGATCAGGCACAAAAAGTAGATGCCTATGTAGATTCTTTTAGTGGAAAAGAAGCAATGTTTCAGGCTATTGTTGATGAAAACAAATACGAGTTTACAGGAGAAATGGAGCGTAAACAACAACTTATTCGATGGAACTTGTTGAAAACGAATTTGGATTTGGCTAAAGAAAAAATGTTCAAATTACAGCAACGTAGTGGAGAATATGCAACTGTACCAACTGATTTATATTATAAATATAAAGACGATAATGAAACACTAATTGTGTACGGTTTAAATAAAGGAGAGACTCAAAATCCTGGAGCAGAGTATACTCTTTTAGTTGATAGTAAAGGGGCGAGTGGATGGAATGTTTTGAAAGATGATAAGATAAATTCACTTTATAAATTGGGTGTTGATCCCGATACAAGACAATATTGGCCAATATGGCAATCACTTATAAATACTAGTAACGGACAATTAGTCAACTATTAGAATATTAGCTTTTTGGTAAAAAGAATATTAATAATGAAGTATAACTTATTATGAAGACAAAATATATATTAAAGGGATTACTGGCCACATTGCTAATGTTGCTTGTTTTTTCGGGCTGTGAAAGTTACAACGAAGCAGTAGTGGACGATATAGGAGCAAGCAGAGAATTTTCTCCAATTGGGCTAACTACAAAAATTAGAAATCAAACTACAGTCGAATTAGACTGGACTGTAAAAGAAGAGGAAGCTGCAAGCTATTATGTAGTAGAATTTAGTGCAGATGATGCTAATTTTGGAACGATATTTAAAACGGTAAAAGTAGCACCTACAGAACTTCCTGTACAAATTCAGTTAGAAGGTGAAACAGTTTATTCTATCAGAGTAAAGGCAGTAAGCGGGAACGGATTAGAAGACTCTAAATGGTCTGTTACAACAGCTACAACATTAACAGAACAAATTTTTCAGCAGGTTCAGGATATTGATATTGACTCAAAAGAAGTGATTTTAAGATGGACACCAAATAGTGCTGTCACACAGATATCTATTGCTCCAGGTGGAGTTACACATACAATTACAGCAGAAGAAAAGTTGGCTGGATTTGCAACAGTATCTGGTCTTACAGGTGAGACAACCTATACAGCTACTTTACTTAATGGAGCCAAGAAAAGAGGAGTTGTAACTTTTACTACTGGAATTGATATAGGAGCTGGTATTTTGGTAAAACCTACAGATGACTTAAATGCTAAAATTGCTGATGCCGCTTCGGGCTCTGTTTTAGTACTTATGCCAGGAGATTATCAAGTATTTAAAGGTGAAATTATACTAAGTAAATCAATTACAATAAGAGGATTGCGTCCTGGTGATAAACCAAAATTATCTGTTAGATTTACGTTAAATAGTAGCGCTTCTAGTCTAAGTTTAATTGATCTGGATTTAGATGGAGAAAAAACCCAGGGAGATCTTGTAAAAATTAATCAAGCTGGTACATATGGTAAAATCATAGTTAGCGGTTGTATCGTTGATAATTATCTAGGGTCATTTGTTATTGCACCAACAGGTATCGCTGCAAGAGTTGAATCAATTACAATAGATAATTGTATTGTTACTGATTTTGGTTCAGGCGCTACTGGAGAGTTTATTGATTCGAGAGCAGCTTATTTTGCAAGTATTGTTATAACAAAAAGCACATTTAATAATTGTGTTCCCGGTAGAGCCTTCATAAGAGAAGATCAAACAACAGCATTTGGTACAGGTCTTACAGCAAATATATTGATTGATGGTTGTACATTCTATAAAGTTACAAATACAATTTCAGCAGGTGGGTATCAAATACTTTATGTTCGATTTTTGAATAATTCAACAATTGTTCGTAATTCAATATTTGCTGAAACAATCGCAAGATATATTAATCAGACAGCTACAAACGCTCCGGCATTTTCGAATAATAATTACTTTAATGCTCTTACTCTAAATTTGGCAAATCCTACAGGAGCATTAAAATCTGATTCTTCAGGAAGTGCATTAAACCCACAGTTTGCAAATACTGCAACGGGCGATTTCACAATAAGTAATCAAACCCTAAAAGACAACGTAGTGGGTGACCCTCGTTGGATAAAATAGTTCATTTTTAAGTGTTAGTTAGAAAAAAAGGGATGTAGCTTTAGGCTATATCCCTTTTTTGTTTTAAGATTAAGTAGTTCAAAGGTTTTTAAATCCAGAACGGAAATCTGAGATTAGAAACGGCGACCTTAAACTTTTTAATTATTCAATATCCAGATCAAATTTTTCTAATAATCCGGCAAGTGCGGCATGAGATACTTTAGTTCTTTTTGTTTTATTTTCAGAGGGATCAAAGGCATAATTTCTGGAAGAACGAAAATCAGTTCTTTCTAAAATGCAATCCTGAAAAGTAGCATTGGCAAGATCACAATTTTTAAATACAGCTAAAGACAAATCAGTATTCGAGAAATCGACATCCTTTAGCGAGCAATCGATGAAGTTTGTCTTCTTTAATTTTTTATAAATAAAAGTCGAATAGTCCAAAAGACAATCCTGAAAAGACATCGAAAATAAAAAACTATTACTCGCACTGAAATCTAGTCCCATTAATTTACAACCGATAAATTTGATATTTTTCAATCCTGTATTTTTAAGGACAGAAAGCGATAGATTGCAGTTCTTAAAAGTACAATCCAGAAAATCGATAGAACTAAAATCGCTTTTAGAAAAGTTGCAATTGATAAACTCGCAGTTTACGAATTCGTTATCAGATAGTTTTTGATCCGAGTAATCAATAGTGTCAAAAGTTTTGTTCTGGTGCAATGCAGTATCCATAATAGTAAGTAGGTTTGAAAGAGTTTTAAAAAGGCAGTTTATTCTAATTCGATACAATCGAAAACTTCATTTTTTAGAACCATTTCGTTTATTTCGTCTTCGGTGTCAATTCTTAAAATGTTATCACAATCTTCAAGATCAAAATTCCATAAAGCGTGTGGCAGCAATTCCTGAAGTAATGCATTTGCGAATTCTAATTTCGAATTTGTATCAACGGAAGTTTTAAAAACATAAATCATAATTTGCTTTTTTTTACTTGGCAAATTTCAATAAATGCTTTTCGTTTTGATAGGATTCTGCAAGCAATAATTAGGACTTATCAATCAATTTTCGATACTGGATGGGAGTGATTCCTTCATATTTTTTAAAAAACCGACTAAAGTAAGAATGATCCTCATGTCCTACCTGCATTGCAATTTCGCTTATAGAAAGAGAGGTTTGAAAGAGTAAATATTTGGCTTCTAACAAAATGGTTTCGTCAATCCATGTGGCTGCGGTTTTGTTAGTGATGGCCTTGACAGATTTATTCAAATGATTTGGGGTAACATTGAGTAAAGAAGCATAATAATTGACCTGATGATGTGTTTTGATATTGGTATAAATAAGCTCTTTAAACTTATTGGTAATCACTTCAGCAGCCGAAATACTTTTAGCACTTTTAACCGAATTTTTATTCATTTCGTAAAACAGTGTAATCAAATACGATTGCACAATATTGAGATTTGCAGTCGAGGTTTCAGAGTATTCTTTGTGAAGTCGCTTCAGAATAGCTGTAATATCAGTAACATCGTTAACATCCAGCGTGATTTTCGGGTTGCCGGAAATTTTCATAAAATCAAATTCATTAATCATTTCGCGGCTGCCGTATTTTCCAATTAAGATATCGGGATGAAATTGGCATATATAGCCTTTGTGTATATTATTAATATTTTCAAGTGAGAAAATTTGTCCAGCCGGTATCACAATAATTTCGTTATCGGTACTGGTATATTCCTGATAGCCCAATTTCATAACATGCTGACCTGAGGAAATAAAAATTAAGGTATGACAAGAATGTTTGGAAGGTGGAACAGGATGCTGCATTTGCATCATGTCCTCAATTTCAAGACAGAAAAAATGATCCGAATTTGATTTGAAAAGCAAATGAATAGGATTGTCTTCTCCCAGAAACTTCTCGCGAAATCCTGTTGGACTATAGGTTTTTATTTTCTCAATTGTCTTTGCTTTCATATTCAATAATACAATCTAAAATCGAGCAATTTGCACAAAGCATAATGTTTTTGATACAATTCTTCTACCACTTCGGTGATATCATCATTATCCTGATACAAACTAAAAAAGGCTTTATCGATTGTGCTGGAACTGGCAATTTTATTATAAGTAGATCCGTAACCTGAAATGGCACGGGCACCGGTGATATCCAGAAAATATTGGGCTTCTTCGTCGTTTAAATCCAGAACTTTGAGATTAGCAAAATGAATAATTTTACCTTTCATCTTCCCTTCAAAAAGTTCGGCTATTTCTTCCAGACTATAATAATAATCATGTAGGCAAATAGTATTGGCTTCACCTGGCATTACCAGATAAATGATCTCATAATCCTTAAAATTATGATCTTCATAAAGCAATACATTCAAACTTTCTTCAAGACCTTCAATCGTATCGCAGGTTTTGTAAATACTGGCAATACCCTGATCAATAGCAATTTCTTCCAGGTTCTTTACCGCTAAAGTTTCTCTGTCATCGTCTACGTCTGGAACACCTTCGAGGCAGAAGATGAATTTTTCGTAATTCATACTATTGTGTTTCGGGTTGCTGATAAGTCTTTGTTTTTCCTATCTCACAAAAGTATTTTTTATTGGCGAAAAACTGCTATCCGAAAAGTTTTTTAACGCATTTTTGACATTGAAGAAATACGTGTTCTTTTGTTATCCCGATTTCTATGACTTTTTTTTAGGAGCTAATCCCGCTATTCGTTCCAATCTTTTGTTCCGAACCCCGGAACAAAAGGATTTCCACTTCTATCGGGGCTAGGTCTCCGCAAAGAAGGGCATTTTTTTGTTGATTTAGCAAATAGGATTTACTTATCGGAGTGAAAAGCAAAGTTTTTAAAACAAAATAGTAGATTGTTTAATTTTTAATTCGTTTCGAATATAAGTTCATTCCAAAAATAATTCCTGATGAAACAAATGGAACAAAAGCAGAGATTTGCCAGAAAAGATCTGTTCCGGTTTTTAGTCCTGTATTTGATATCTCGTATATTCCGAAACCAATAAATAAAACACAAATGATTAATAGAGCAAATTGAATTTTATAGTTCATCCTCATAGTTTTTATGATTTTATAAAATTAAATAAAAATAGTTACTCTGCCCTGTTCAAAATTAAAAATTTCTGCCACCATTTTGGTGCTGCTTCCTGTAAAGTTTCGGTATAATTGATGATGGTAGATGCTCTTTTATTGCCACAAGCAGCACAAAAAGAAGCTTTGGGAGTTCTGTACGGTTTAGAACAATTCTCACATGCAGAACCATACAAGTCGATTCGGTGGTGCATGATTGCGTTAGGATTGGTTTCTTCAAATCCTGTTAAATCTTTATAATACTCGAGCAAGTCTTTAAAACGCGTCTTTCTCGTCATATTACATTTTCCTGTTTGAAAACCATCACGATAAAGCTTAGAGGCTATTTTATACTCCTCTTCATCAAGCATAGGAACTTCCATTTTGCAACGCCAACACCAAAGATTTTTCATGGTTTTCTTTTTCAGGTTTGAAATGTATAATGAGTATCTTTTTGTAATTTTTAGCTAAATATCTTGCTAATTTATAATCGTTTATTGAGAATAATTTACGGTTTCTCACATTCTGCAAACAAAATTCGCTTTTTTAACATTTATAACACTACGTAGAAATACCTGATTTTGAAATTGTAGACAAAAAAAGCGGATTAGTTTATACTAACCCGCTTGTCTTGTATGCCAAAAAATATATTTTAGTGTGATACCGCCTTTAAACCTATAATAGAACCAATAAGCGTTGTAATAAAAAAGAGTCGCCAGAAATTTGCAGGATCTTTAAATAGTAGAATACCAATTAAAACAGTTCCAACGGCTCCAATACCTGTCCAAACAGCATATGCGGTACCAATAGGTAAAGTTTGTGTCGCTTTCATCAAAAGTCCCATACTCACAATAAGGGATATTAGAAAACCGGTATACCACATGTACATTTCGTTTCCTGTTGTTTCTTTTGCTTTTCCTAAACACAACGTAAAGCCTACTTCAAATAAGCCGGCAATAATTAAAATAATCCAGTTCATATCTTTTTTTTTTGCAAAGGTTAGAAAAGGAATTGGCTGGGAATTTTACATTTGTTAAAAAATGAAACTATTTTATTTCGGCTCGAATTCTGCTCAGACTCACTTGAGAAATTCCTAAATAAGAAGCAATATGTCCTAATTGAACCCGCTGAATCAAATGCGGATAATCAGTAAGTAATTCTTTATAGCGTTCTGTAGCAGTACGAAACTGACGTGAGATCAGCCGTTCTTCGGTTTTTACGAGTTCTTTTTCGGCAAATTTTCGTCCCCAGTTGGCAATGTGGATGTCATCTTCAAAGAGTTTCTGTAGTTTTTCAGATTTTAATTCATATAAATCACAATCTTCCAGAAGTTCAATATCTTCATATCCTTTCTGATTAGCCACATAACTTTTCATTGATAAAACTGTGTCTCCTTCTTTACCAAACCAAAAAGTAACCTCGTTATCATCGCGATTAGCATAAGCTCTTGCAATTCCCTTTCGAATAAAATAAATAGTGGTTTCAATTTTATCAGCACGCAATAAAAGATGGCCTTTCGTATAATTGACTTCTTTTACACAATGTTGAAGTTTTAGTTTCGAAAGTTCTGGTAGTGGATATATCAGGTCAAGAATTTGCTCTATTTCCATGTTATGTTTTTATTTTTTATTTAATCAAGTCACAGATTTACTTCGTTTGTTCGATTTTCAGTCTCGAGTCAAGAAAGTATTTTTGCGACTTTGACAAAGAGTTACTAACTTAAAAAGAATCTACTTAAAAAACTTTGCGACTCTGCGAGATTAAATTACAAAGGTTTCTCTCAATAGCGAAAAATTTGCACGCAGAGTCGCAAAGTTTCTCACTAACAGTTTAAGTTATAAAAATAGAACTTAAAAAAGAGTTAGATAAAATTAAAGGCTTATAAAAAAAACTGCTAAATCTGCGTGAAAAATATCTAACACTTAGATTTATAAAATAGCATCAAGAGACTGTCGTAAAATAGTTACTGCATTTTCCATTTCCGTTTGATCGAAATGTCCGAAACCTAAACGGGTAGCCGTAAGATTTTTGGTTTGATATAAAACTGTTTTAGGCAAAAATAATCCATTTGCGGCACATTGTTTCTGCAATTGTATCAAATTAAAATGATCCAGCCATTCTACCCAAATCGCCAAACCTCTTAGCGGAACCTGAAATTTGATTTTTCCTTCCAGCTTTTCTTTCAATAATAAAACAAAATTATCCCTGCGCTCTTTGTAGATTTTTTTGTTTTTTTTCGAAAGTCGATGCACTTCACCTTCCTTGATCCAATCGGTTAAAACCTGTTCTTTTATCACATCAATTCCGGGTTCGAGAATATTTTGATGTTTTTCGAGCTCTTTTATAAATGCAGATGGCGCAGCAATAAATCCGTAACCAAATCCTGCCGGCAAAGACCTTCCAAACGATCCAATGTAAACCACTCTTTCGTTTGAATCTAAAGCAGCGAGGGGCAATACGGGATTATTGTCATAATGAAAATCAAAATCGTAATCATCTTCTATAATTACAAATCCGTAGCGGTTGGCCAGTTCCAGAACTTCCATTCGTCTTTTTGCACTTAATGAAGTTGTTGTAGGATAATGATAATTCGAGGTCAAATACAAAATCCTGATTTGATGTTTATCGCAAATTTGTTTTAGCTGTTGGGTATCGATGCCGTCTTTATCAACCGGAATGGTGATAATTTGTGCGCCACTATCAGACAATGTCATATTAGAAATATAATATCCCGGAGAAGCCACCACCACTTTATCACCCGGAGAAATGAGTAGTTTGGTCACGAGATACAAACTAATTTCATGACTGCTTGTAGTCAATAAATTCGAGGTTGAAATTCGAATTCCTCTAGTTAAATTTAAAAAATTAGAAAACTGGGTTTTAAAATTCAAATGCGATTGCGCCTGAATTTGTTCCCAGGTTTTAGTGGTTTTTTGGTTTTTTAGTTTAGAAACATACAATCTCGCCAAAACATCACTTTGTACCAATCGCAAATCAGGTAAACCATCATTAAACTGATACGGCAAATCGCTGGTTTCTTTTGGATTTTCAAGAATTGTAGAATGTTTAAAAGTAAAACCTTCGTTTGCTTTTGAAACATTTTTACTTTCGTCAGTAAAATCGGCTTTGTTTTTTTGTTGTTTTTCAGATAATATAAAGGTTCCCTTATTGGGCCGGATTTCGATCCAGCCTTGCAATTCCAGATCCTGAAAAGCTTTGATCAAAGTATTCCTGTTTACTTCTAAAACTTTGCATAATATACGGGTTCCCGGAAGTTTTGTACCCTCTGGAAGTAAGCCAATTTGTATTGCTTTTATAAACTCAAAAACAATTTGCAAATACAAAGCGGTAGTTTCTTCCGGCTTAAGCTGAATGAAACTTTTAAAAGGAATTTGAACCGGACTATCCATTTTTGTAAAACTGGTATACATTAGTAGTACGGCAAGATACTACTTTTGCAAAAAATTAAAACAAATGACAAAACTTTATTTTGCTGCACTGACTCTATTAAGTGTTAGTTTACAAGCTCAGGTGCAAAAAGATACCATTAATATTGATGAAGTAATTATTCATGAAAACAGGTTTAGTACACCAATATCCAAGAAAAACAGAAACGTATATGTAATTGATCAGGCCACAATTGCAAAATTACCGGGACGATCTGTTCAGGAAATTCTGCAATATGCAAACGGAGTTGACCTTAGACAAAGAGGCCCTTTTGGAAGTCAGGCCGATGTAAGTGTAGACGGAGGAAGCTTCGAACAAACCGTTGTACTTATAAACGGAACCAAAATAATAGATTCTCAAACCGCGCATAATATGCTGAATCTGCCTATTCCGGTTGAGGTAATCGAAAGAATCGAAATCATCCGCGGGCCGGCTGCGCTTACCTATGGCGTAAATAGTTTAACCGGAGCGATTAATATTATTACCAAAAAACCAACGCAATCCGGGTTTTTAGTCAATACTTATGCAGGTTCGAACTTCGAAAAAGATACGCAAGATACTGGTGATACTTTTTATGGCACCGGAATTCAGGTGGGTGGTGTTTTAAGCAAAGAGAAACAACAACATTCGCTTTTTGCTTCGCACGATAAAAGCAACGGATACCGCTATAATACTGCTTTCGAAAATAATAAAATATTCTGTCAGGGTAATTATCAGTTAAATAATGCCAACGAAATTTTAACTTCATTTGGTTATATCAAGAATGGTTTTGGTGCCAACGGATTTTATGCAGCGCCGGGAGATAAAAACTCAAGCGAAGTGGTACAAACAACTTTTGCATCGGTACAATCGAAACATCAACTGTCTGAAAAATGGACTTTGATGCCTAGAGTAAGTTACAGATACAATTATGATGATTACCGTTATTACGGAATTTCGAACTTAAATGCGGGTAGAAGTCAGCATTATACCAACTCAGTCGCAGCAGAATTGAATACTACGTATAAAATGGAAGCGGGAGAGCTAGGTTTTGGAGCAGAAGTAAGAACGGAAGATATTAGTTCGTCTAACATTGGAGATCATAATCGCGACAATTACGGAATTTATCTGCAATACAGAACGACTTTTATCGATAAACTTGATGTGAATTTTGGAACCTATGTCAATTATAATTCCGATTATAAATGGCAAGCTTATCCGGGACTTGATGCGAGCTATGCGATTACAGATGCTTTTAAGATCATCGGAAATATTGGTACAAGCCAGCGTATTCCTTCGTTTACAGATTTATATCTTAACCAGCGTCCGGGAAACATTGGGAACGCTAATCTGGATACCGAAAATGCTTTTCAGAGTGAAATAGGATTTAAATACATCAAAAGAGATTTTAGTTTTAATGCTAATTATTTCTTCAGAAAGATCAGCAATTTTATCGACTGGACAAGAAACGTAACAACCGAGCCTTGGCAAAGTAACAATTACGGAAACCTGAATACCAATGGTTTCAACCTGCGTACCAATTACAGAGTCAATTTTTCTAACGATTCTAAGTTGAATATCAATCTGGCATATTCTTATCTTGATTTTAAATTTCAGGATGTAATTTCGACTGTTTATGCGAAGTACTTGGTTTCATCTCTGGAACATCAGGTAACCAATACCATAGATTTTCAACATAAAAATTTCACCGCTTTGTTCGCAACCCGTTTCAGTCAAAGAGTAACCGGGCCATCTTATTGGGTAAATGATTTTAGAGTAAGTCAATCGATCAAAAAAGTAACGTTATATGTAGATGCTCAAAACATTTTTAATGCGACTTATTATGAAGTAGGAGCGGTGCCTCTTCCTTCAAGATGGTTTAGTCTTGGAGTAAAATTTGTGACTTTCTAAGCTTTTACTTTTAAAATAAAGATATAAAATCCCTTTAATCAGTTAATGGTTAAAGGGATTTTGCTTTTAAAGACAGATTGTTTGATATCGATAATTAGTTTAGGATTAATTTTCTAAGTTTGTACAAACCTCATCGTTTAGCATTTACGTGTTATTCATAACTCCAAAAAATACAATTTGAAAATTCCTGTTTACAATCAGAGTTCAGAAGCAGTTGGTGGTATTTATATCGCCGAATTATCTTTATTGGGAGTAGATTCAGAATCCATAAATAAATTAGGAACGCATCGCGATGATTTTTATATTTTGTTTGTATTGACCAAAGGAAAAATGATCATGGAGTGTGACATGATAGAGGTAAAAGCAAGTGCGTTAAGTATTGCAATAGTTAAACCTTTTCAGATTCATGCGCCAAAAATGGTTTCGCCGGATGCAGCTGGATACTATATTAGTGTCGCCCCATTTTTAATTCCGAATGATTGCGCAGCTGTTTTTGAGAACCTGAAAATTACAGATCAGTTCAATAAAATTGATAAACTCGAGAAGAAGGATCTTTTGCAAACCGTTATGTTATTGCATCGTTCTTTCGAAAAAGCGATTTCGAATAAAACCGCTATTGTCAATGGTCTTTTTAATGCTTTGGTTTACCGTTTTGTCAATATTTATTCAGCATCCAATATTCAGGTATCAGAACTTAAAAATCAATCGATGCTGATTTATTCTAATTTTAAACAATTAATTTCTGATGCTACCTTTTTAGAAAGTCCATCCTTTTTTGCTAAAAAGCTAAACATTACTACTTCGCATTTGAATTATTGTGTGAATGCTTCGACCGGTAAATCCGTTACGTATTGGTTGCAAAATGCGATGATTTTAGAGGCACAGCGATTTTTGTATTATACAGAATATGATGTCAAAGAGATCGCTTTTATGTTAGGATATGAAGATCATACTTATTTCTCGAGATTATTCAAAAAAATAACTGGCGAAACCCCATTAGCCTTTCGATTGAAATTCCGCGAATAGTCCAATCATCCCTATTTCTTCTGCAACCTGTTTTTTAGGTTTTAGTTTCAATTTTGCAATGAAATTAAAACATACCATTATGAATTCGATGCCTAAAATTATTGGAGATTTTATGGAACTTGCCTTTAGCAGTAAAATTTGCAAAGTAAAAGTTACCGATACTAAAATGCTGAGCCAAAATATAAAAAGAATCCGGTTCAAAGGGCATTTTCCGCACATCAATTTTAAAATTGGCCAGGCCATAATTATCAGGATTGATGGTACCAATTACCGCAATTATACGCCCAGTAAATGGAATAGTGAAAAAGGAACATTTGAAGTTATTTTTCATATTCATAAAAATGGTCCGGGAAGTTATTTCGTCGAAAACCTAAAACCTGATGATCAAATAACGGTGGGAATGCCACGAGGTTTTGAGTTTTTTAAAAAAGAAGAAAAATACCAGTTTTTTTATGGAGATGAAACCTGCATTAGTGTTTTTAAAAGTTTTAAGGATGAAATAAATGCCAATGAAAATAATTACCTCGGTATTTTAGAACTGGATCCTGATGATATGGAAGTTGCTGATAAGTTAGGTTTTTCGGTTGATATTGTTCCAAAGTCTGCCAACAAAGCCGAATTTGCAATAGAAACGCTGAATAAATTAGATTCTAAAATTTGGGATCTTTGGCAAAACGGACAGTTTTATTTAATGGGAAATGCCAAGTCTATTCAGGCGTTTAGAAAAGTCTTAAAAGAAAAAGGTGTTCTCAATAAAAAAATCTATACCCAGGCTTATTGGGCTGAAGGAAAAATTGGATTATAATCACATAATCAAAGAGTTGAAGTTGTATAGCTTAATTTTGATACAATTTAGAACAATCAATTTCATATTTTTTGCATCATAAAAGAGTAGTTTTGAGGTGAAACAAATTTAGTTTTTTAACCACAAAAAAAGGCTCAAAATGGTACATGAAAGAGTGATGGAGAAGTTGTCGATTTTGGCTGATGCGGCGAAATATGATGTTTCATGTTCTTCAAGTCAAAGCAATCGAAAAAATAAGGATAACGGATTAGGAAATGCAAAAGGATATGGTATTTGCCATTCGTATACCGAAGATGGCCGTTGTGTTTCGTTGCTGAAAATTTTACTGACCAACCATTGCATTTTTGATTGTGCGTATTGCGTAAGCCGAAAAAGTAATGATGTAAAACGCGCTGCTTTTACGGTGCAGGAAGTGGTCGATCTTACGATTGGTTTTTACAGAAGAAATTATATCGAAGGATTGTTTTTGAGTTCCGGCATCTTTGATAATCCGGATTATACGATGGAACGTTTGGTGAGAATTGCCAAGAAATTACGATTAGAAGAAAATTTTAATGGTTATATACATCTTAAAGCCATTCCGGGAGCCAGCGATGAATTACTGCAACAGGCCGGAATGTACGCCGATCGTTTGAGCGTAAATGTCGAAATGCCAACAGAGAAAAGCCTTAAATTATTGGCACCGGAAAAAAATCATATCGATGTGATCAAACCAATGGAATATCTGAAAAATGAAATTGTTGGTCATAAAGAAGAGAAAAAACTCAATTATAAAGCGCCAATTTTTGCTCCGGCAGGGCAAAGCACGCAAATGGTGATTGGTGCAACGCAGGAAAATGATATGGAAATTCTGGGAATGGCCAATTATTTTTATGATCAAATGAACATGCGTCGTGTATATTATTCCGGATATGTGCCCATAAGTTATGATACCAGGCTTCCTGCAATAGGAACTCCGGTTCCTATGATTCGCGAAAATCGTTTGTATCAGGCTGATTGGTTAATTCGTTTGTATGGATTTAATGTAAATGAAATCGTGGGTTTTGATCAGCCTAATCTGGATCTGGATATCGACCCAAAATTAGGTTGGGCGCTGCGCAATATGAATCAGTTTCCGGTTGATGTAAATACAGCCGATCTCGAACTGATTAAACGTATTCCAGGTATTGGTTTTTTGAGTGCCAAAAAAATTGTTGCAGCAAGAAAATTTAAAAAACTAGTTCCTCAGGATTTACAAAAATTAGGAATCGCCTACACGCGCGCCAAATATTTTCTGGCATTTGCAACGCCTTTTCAATTACAAAAGGATTTAACTTCTATTCAAATCAAGGATCATATTCTAAATACTCAAAAGAGTAAATACAAAAATGACTTTTCGAATCAACTTGCTTTATTTTAGTTAATTAAATGTAATGGGAGTAATTTTTAACACATAGAAACATAGCCTTGGTTATTAAATAAAGGCATTTCACTTGATTAGAATGCACATACCTATGTGAAAGAAATATATTTCTTTTTTGTATCCTTTTTTGCATATAAAATCTATGTTTCTATGTGTTTAATATCGAGCAAACGAATAGACGAAGTAATTACAAGTACGGAATAAAATTAGAATGACACAGGTAATTTACGATGGAACTTATGAAGGCTGGGTTACAGCCGTATTCGAAATTTATGAATATAAATTGAAGGATATTGTTTTTGCCAAAAACGAAGCTTCTGCCGATTTGCTTTTTTCTACCAATCATACAGTGATTACAGATGAGGTAAAAGTAAAGCGCGTTTTAAGCGGATTACAAAAACGCCTTTCGAAAAATGGATTTCAGGGTTTGTATAATGCTTTTTTATCAGAAACCAATAAGATCGAAGAAATCATGTTTCGCTATGTAGCATATGTACTCTCAAGTACTGTAAATGTTGAAGACGATTTTAGTAATAATGATGTTTTAGAACTGCGAAAAGCCATTAGACTAACCGGAAAAGAATCACATCGAATGGAAGCATTCGTCAGGTTTCAACTAACAAAAGACCAATTGTATTATGCAATCGTCGAACCGGATTGCAATGTTTTGCCCCTTATAGAAAATCATTTTAAAAGCCGTTACGCTGATCAGCGCTGGTTAATTTATGATGCCAAACGTAAATATGGTATTTATTATGATCTTAAAAATGTTTCGACTGTAGCTTTACAATTTAATGCTGAATCTAATTCCTCTAAATTTTTAGCTGAAATAGGCGATGAAGGCGAAGAACTTTTTCAGGATTTATGGCGCAATTATTTCAAAAGTGTAAATATTGAATCCCGAAAAAACACAAAACTTCATTTGCAGCACATGCCAAAACGATACTGGAAAAATCTAACAGAGAAAATTCCGGATATCAAGGGTCGCGTTTAGTGGTGTAATGCTTTAATAAATGTCTTTTATAGGTAACGCAATTTTTCCTCTTCGATATCTAAATAATGCATTTGTCGTCTAATAATGGTTTCATCCAGCGTTTGATCTTCTTTGTTTTTAGCGATCAGCCATTGTCTTTGCTTATTTAATAAATCAAGATAAATTACTTTAAGTTCCTGGCCTATTGCTTCGTCATCAATACCATTACTATATTGTTCCCATTTGTGAATAAGATGTTGTAGCGAAGTATTATTTTCGATCTGATCGCTATAATTGCTTTTAAGATAATTTAAAGCAAACTCGGCCAATTCGTGACGTAAATTATTATGAACTTCTTCTTTTGGTAACGGATCATAAACATCTGTAAGATTAATTTTTTTAATGAAATAAGGCAATGTTAGTCCCTGAATGACCAGCGTTAAAAGAATAACAATAAAGGTGATAAACAAAATAAGATTTCGCTGCGGAAAACCGTTTCCATTATCCAAATAAACCGGTATAGATAAGGCAGCGGCCAATGACACTACGCCCCTCATTCCCGTCCAACCCAATATAAATGGAGTTTTGTAACCGGGATTTCTGCTATCGGCAACGGTAATAAAATTTCGCGCAATGAGTGTCACGACAACAGCACCATAAGAGGATATAATTCTACTGATGATTAAAACAAATGTTATCAGAACGCCATAACCAATTGCCGACGAAATGCTAACAGCTTCAACTTTAAGTCCGTTTGTAATTTGAGGCAGATCTAAGCCAATCAGCATAAACACAAAACCATTGAGGATAAAAGTAAGACTCTGCCAAACATTTATGCCCTGCAAACGAGATCTGCTGCTCAAAAAGCGGTGTCGGTTATTAGACAATAGCAATCCGCCACACACTACGGCCAATACACCTGAACTGTGCACCTCTTCGGCAGCGAGGTAAATAATATAGGGCGTTGCTAATGATAAAACGATATCTACATTGGCATCTGTAGGCAGATATTTGTGCGCCTTCATAAAAATCCATCCAATTAATAAACCAATTCCAACTCCGCCAAAAATCATCCAGCTAAAACTTACTGCGGCTTTATAAAATATAAATTGCTCTGTCGCTACGGCAATCATCGCAAATCTGAAAATAATTAAGGACGAAGCATCATTTAGTAAACTTTCGCCTTCTAAAATCGATGAAATAGTTTTGGGCACTTTTACAAATTTCAAAATAGCACCTGCACTTACGGCATCAGGAGGAGAAACAATCCCGCCCAGGACAAAACCCAATGCTAATGAAAATCCGGGTATAATATAATTGGCGACTAATGCTACAGATAGGGCCGAAACAAAAACAACGACAAAGGCAAAACTGGTAATAATACGTCGCCAACGCCACATTTCTTTCCATGAAACTGTCCATGCCGCTTCGTACAACAATGGCGGCAGAAATATAAAGAAGATAAGATCAGGTTCGATTTGTATTAAAGGTACTTTCGGAATAAAACTGATAGCCAATCCAGCCAATACTAATAATATGGGATAAGCTACTTTTATTTTATTAGCTAACATTATCAGTAATATAATGATAATTAACAGACCTAAATAAAAAGGGAAATTCTCGAGCATTCTTTTGGTTTATGGATTTTAGTTTAAACTTCTGTATTCAATTGGGGTATAACCCGTGTTCTTTTTAAACATTCGATTAAAATGCTGCGGATATTTAAAACCCAGTTCAAATGCGATCTGACTAACCGATTTATCAGTATCAAAAATTCGTTCTTTCGCTAAGGTAATTAATTTTAACTGAATGTGTTCCTGAGCAGATTTGCCTGTTTCTTTTTTAATTAAATCTCCAAAATAATTAGCAGAAAGATGCAAACGATCTGCAAAATATCCCACAGAAGGCAATCCTGAATCTTTTGCAATTTCAGATAAAAAATATTCGTTTAACAAATTTTCAAATTTCGATAAAACATCAGTATTGATATTTTCTCTGGTGATAAATTGCCTGTCATAAAATCGAACACAATAATTGAGCAACAATTCAATATTGTTACTGATGATGCTTTTGCTGTGTTTATCGATAGACTGGCTTAATTCGTATTCTAATTTACTAAATAAATCTTTTATTATTTGCTGTTCTTTCAAAGATAAATGCAGTGCTTCGTGCGAGTCATAAGAAAAGAAAGAATACTGACTTATGTTTTTTGCCAGTGAAGTTCCTTTTATCAGATCAGGATGAAAAAGTAATGTTAAGCCCGTAGATTTATAATTATCTGTATTATTAACCTCGAGTACTTGTCCCGGTGCTACAAAAACCATTGTACCATCATCATAATCGTAATTGTTACGCCCGTATTTTAATTCACCGCAATTTCCGGCTTTTAAAAATATAGCATAAAAATTAAAATGTATTCGGGTATGATTAGGGAGTGCTTTACTATTAGAATTATCAAAAACACTTATTAAAGGATGCTGTGTTTCAACATCTTTCAATTGATTGTATTGTGTAACTTTTTCGAGTTTTATAATAGGATCCATGATGCGTCTGTGAAATTATATACACAAATATACTACTCAGATTTTTAATAACTTAGCATGATTATGCAAATCAGTAAAAATGGTTATAATAGCAGTAATATGTATTATAGGCAACTGAGATTATTGGAGGAAATTTGTAGTATTAAAAATGTTACTAAACATATCAGATCACTATTTTTAAAAATAAAATTATGGAAAAGAGAATATTAGGAACTCAGGGTTTAGAAGTTTCTGCACTGGGATTGGGTTGTATGGGATTAAGTTTTGCTTATGGTGCCCAAATAGAGAAACAACATGCTATAAAAATAATTAGAGAAGCCTACGAACAGGGAATTAATTTTTTTGATACTGCCGAAGCGTATGGTATTGCCAACGAAGAATTGGTAGGGGAAGCCTTAAGCCCATTTAGAAAAGAAGTGGTTATTGCTACTAAATTTGGTTTTAAAGACGGACAGGCGTTTAACGGACAAGACAGCCGACCTGAAAATATCAGGGCTGTGGCCGAAGAATCTTTAAGACGTATGAAAACGGATGTTATTGATTTATTTTACCAACATAGGGTAGATCAAAATGTACCAATTGAAGATGTTGCCGGAACGGTGAAAGATCTTATTCAGGAAGGAAAAGTAAAATATTTTGGAATGTCTGAAGCGGGTGTAAGCTCTATTCGAAAAGCGCATGCGGTTCAGCCTGTATCTGCTTTACAAAGTGAATATTCGATTTGGTGGAGAGAACCTGAAGTAGAAATTTTTCCAACACTTGAAGAACTTGGAATTGGTTTTGTACCGTTTAGTCCTTTAGGAAGAGGGTTTCTAACGGGAGCAATTACAGAAAGCACCAGTTTTGAAGCGACGGATTTTAGAAATACCTTACCTCGTTTTAGTGAAGAAAACAGAAAAGCCAATCAAAAATTAGTAGATTTATTATCTGCCATTGCTTCTCAAAAACAAGCAACTCCTGCGCAAATTGCATTGGGTTGGTTATTGGCGCAAAAACCTTGGATTGCACCAATTCCGGGAACGACAAAATCACACCGATTAACAGAAAATATTGGTGGAGCTTCTATTAAATTATCTGTAGAAGATATTAAAAACATTGATGATGCTTTTGCCCAAACCACTATACAAGGAGATCGATATCCTGCGCAATTGCAAAAATCGGTAGACAAGTAAAATAATAAAACCCTTAAATAATTAGTATTTAAGGGTTTGTTTTTTAGTATCGATTTAAAATCTGTTAGTTCCAGATTCCGTTCATTTCGGTTAAAATAATAGGTTTACCGTTCGTAACTACAATCGTATGTTCATGTTGTGTCATATGTCCGCCTTTGTTTCCTACCATCGTCCAGCCGTCATTAAGTTCTACGGCAAGAGAAGATGAGGTTGAGATAAAAGTTTCAATCGCTACAACCGAATCCTTTTTGAAACGTCTTTGATCAAATCGGTTTTTATAGTTTAATAATTCATCCGGTTGTTCGTGCAGGCTTCTGCCAATACCATGTCCACCCAGATTTTTGATTACTTTGTAACCTCTTTTTTTAGCTTCAGTTTCGATAAGATATCCTATTTCAGAAATCTTTACACCGCCTTTTATATTATCTATTGCTTTTTGTAAAATATCTTTTGAAGCGTCAACCAGTTTTTGGTGTCCGTTTACATCTTCACCAATTACAAACGAACCTCCATTATCTGACCAAAAACCGTCAAGTTCTGCCGAAACATCAATGTTGATTAAATCACCTTCGTTAAGAATTCTTTTATCTGACGGGATACCGTGACAAAATTCATTGTTTACACTAATGCAAGTCCATCCCGGAAAACCATACGTTAAATACGGTGCCGATTTTGCCCCTAATTCGTTCAGGATTTTTCCGCCATATTCATCTAATTCCTTCGTTGTCATTCCTGCTTTGGCATAGTTTCTCATTTCTTTCAAAGTAAAAGCGACAGCTTCACTTGCCTTTTGCATTCCTATTAATTCTGACTCTTGTTTTATTGACATGATTTTGTTTTTTTCTGATTTTTTAATTTTCGTTTAATCTTAGCAGATGTTCTTAAAAATTTCTTTTATTGTTTTAAGATTTTCCGTTGAGGTGCCACGAATAATAATTTTATTTTTCTTGTCTTTAATTAATTTTGTAAACAAATTATCCTCGGTGTTAATATCAACAATTGTTCCTCCATATTTTAAAGTTGTTTCAGCAATGGCCATTGGTAAATTTGTTGCGCCGGAAGTACCAACAATAAAAAGAATACCTGAATTTTTAGCAATCTTCAAAGAACTAAATCTTTTGTTTGTTTTCTCATCATAACGCTCATCAAACCATAAAATATTTGGTCTCATCCAGCTGCCGCATTCTTTGCATTTTAGTAGTTCAATATCGGTTGCGGTTAAATCTTCATCGATATCTTTTCCTTTTATTTCATCAGGAAGATGTACTATTTCTTTACAGCCATTAGAACATTTAATCTCTCTGTTGTTGCCATGAATTTCGTAAATTCTCTCGGTTCCCGCGCGTCTGTGTAAATTGTCTATGTTTTGAGTTATTAAATGAAATTTGTCTTCCAATAGATTTTCAATTTCGACTATTTCGCGATGACTTTCGTTGGGTTTAGCGCTTTCAAACATTTTTTTCCTAAAAAGAGAATATTGCCAAACTTCTTCCGGATTTTCTTTAAAATATTTATAAGTTCCAAATTCCTCCGGTTTATGAAATTGTGTTCCTTTTATCCATATTCCATCTATTCCTCTGTAAGTAGGTATTCCGCTATCAGCAGAAATTCCGGCACCAGTTAAAAAGGTGAACAAATTTCTGTTGTTTTTATCATAAACCTTCTTTATTATTTCATAAAGTTGCTCTTCCATACTTTGATTTTTATTCTATAAAAGAACTAAGTTTTGTCTTTAAGAATTTGAAATTAATTTATTAAATACAAAATTAATTATTTTCTACCAGTTCTATGTCCATCGTTTTGATCAATCCTTCCTGAAAAGTATAAACATGTTTTACAAGTCCGTCAAACATTAAGTCGCCTTGCAAATCTTTTACGTTTTGATGCACTTTCACTTCCAGACTTCCGTTTTCTCTTTCATCAAAACCAACAGGTTCCACTTTTGGGTTTATTTCTGTCCATTGTCTGGTCCAGTATTCCTTGATTTCATTGTGTCCGCTTATGTAACCGCCTTCCCAGGCTTTTGACCATTGCACATCATTTTGCATTGTCGATATGGCGTTGTCAATGTTTCTTTCGTTAAACGAATTGTATGCTTTCCTGATTGTATCTTCGAATTGATTTGCCATTATCTTTTTTTTATTACAATTGTTCTTAAATGAGGTGTGTTTTATACCATAGTCTGTGCTAATTTGTGAGTCAAAGGATAAAACTATTGCTAATATAAAACTATTTCAGAAACAATTTAAACTACACCATTTGCAAAAGCTAAAAATGATTTTTCTAAACACTTTTTTTATTGAATCAAAAAAGGATTTAATATATTTGAAATATGAGTACAGATAACAAAAATATAACGATCAGGCCTGCTGCCAATACTGATTTGCCTAAGCTTGCCGAATTCCTGCAGACTCTTGTTGATGCAGAACGACCATTTGATCCAACACTAAAAGAGGGGGAAATATTCTATTATGATATACAGGAATTGATATCAGATAAAGCGACAGAAATTATGGTTGTCGAAAGTAATAACGAAATTATTGGAAGTGGCTATGCGCAAATTCGATCTGCAAAACCGTATGAAAAACACGAAGTATTTGGGTATCTTGGCTTTATGTTTGTAAGCCCGGAATTTAGAGGACAGGGAATTAGCGGTTTATTACTTACCGCTCTTAAAAAATGGATTTTAGATCAGGGAATAACAGAGGTAAGATTGCAGGTTTATGACGAAAATGAAGCTGCAGTGAGAGCCTATGAAAAAGCAGGTTTTAAAAAAATCGTTACAACAATGCGCTGCGATATTGGTTAAGTATTTTTTATTAAAGTCAATTTTAAAGCTTTCGAAATAAATTTAAAAACAAAGCCCTTAAACAATTACTGCTTAAGGGCTTTGCTTTGTTGCATATAAATTATTTATTTCTCTTCCTCTAAACCATCAACAGCAGAAATTTGATCCAGAATATTGGTTTGGTTGGGTGAGATATAGTTTTTTACTTCGCTTGGAGTTTCTTTCTTAAAAAGAAGATCTAATGCATGATAAAGTCGTAATAAAACTTCTTTGTCTTCTTTTTCGATTTCTAAAGCACTATTAAAATTAAAAACATAATTATTCGAATTGCGTACTTCTACTTTGATCGTTTTTGATGTGATTTTAAATTTAACTATATCCATATTGTTAGCGCATTAATTATTTTGCAAAAATGAGACTTTAACCCCAATTAGCATTATTATTTTTTATGTTTTTTTATGAGTAAAGAAAAGTTTTTGATAATAAGGATTGGAAAGAGTCTATTTTTTGATCTTACTGTGATAGACTAACTTTTGATATAAAACCTTATCTTTTACATGAAGAACAATTTAGACCTAAATTGACTTTAGTATTTTATTCATGCTGAGTTTTATTTCTTAATCTAGGTTAATCGATAAACAGCGATAACCGCGGTAAATTTGTAAAAGAAAATCAAAACAACTTAATACATAAAATATCATGGAAAATAAAATCTTAGGCTTACACCATATTACTGCCATTGCAGGCGACGCTAAACGTAATTTCGATTTTTATTCAAAAATACTCGGATTAAGATTCATCAAAAAAACAGTGAATTTTGACGACCCGGGAACCTATCATTTTTACTTTGGCGATGAAGTGGGAAGCGCAGGAACCATCTTGACCTTTTTTCCTTGGGGAGAAGGAATTCAACAAGGACGAAAAGGATCTGGAATGGCAACAGAAATTGGTTATTCTGTTCCTAAAGGAA
>Ga0247815_10000177_pt1 | contig 49605 bp, 46 predicted proteins | sample UWRJL194509B1_FD_181014 | JGI IMG/M metagenome (GOLD analysis project Ga0247815, IMG submission 181014) | Plant litter microbial communities from Arlington Agricultural Research Station in Wisconsin, United States - UWRJ-L194-509B-1 | ecosystem: Environmental > Terrestrial > Plant litter >... | reverse complement strand
CTTCTGTATTGCCCTTTTCATACCAGTTCAGCATCCCCAGCGACAGGTACAGGATATTTACACCCTGCTCCTCAATACTCGTCCTTGCAAAATAATATGTATTCAGGATTTTCGTCTGCAGTTTTTGTTCATTCTCCTGCGTCTGCAAGCGTGTATCGTTGTAGGAATCCTGCAATTCCTCTTCCGTTAATTCCGGAATTTCCAGTAATTCATCATCATCATCCTTTCCCGGGCGGCCCAGAAATGTCATTGCTTTATTCTGTTTAACCAGGATCTCAAAGATCGAAGCGGACTTTTCCTGAACAATATGCAGTCCGCGTGCCTTAGGCGTTTTATAATTCAACAATGGATTACGCATGCCGAGATCAAGTAATTCTTTTCTCGAAGCTTCTAATTTTGGTAATATATTTTCCTGCATAAAGATGGTTCTGTTATAAAACGCCGTATTTAAATGCCTGTCTGATGCTGTGCATTGTAAAACGATTTAAAAAAGGCTATTAACTCAAATGTAATTGATTGAGGGGATAATCACAAAGGTTAGTTCTCTAGGATTGTAGTTCTAAGACATATAGCTAAGTGCTCAAGTTTTAAAACTTTAGTAAAAGTTTTTAAGGGCGGACAACCAATAAAAAAGAAACTAACAGACGTTTATTTCTTTTTTCAGCACGGTAATATGACTGTTGGTATAATACATAAATAATAGAAAATAGATATTGGTATGTTAGTGGACTTAATTCGTACAAATTATATGAAAAATAGACTTTTAATGCTTCTTATGACATGCTTCATGGTATTAGGTTGTATCGATAAAAACAAATCAATTATACAGAATAATGAATACCCTAAAATTTTGACTTTTTCTTTAGGATACATTTTTAAAAACAACCAAATGGCTACAACATATTATAATCAGCCTTTACAGTTATTGGCAAATATTAAATATCCTTTAAAGGAATCAGTTTCATTCAATGGTCAACAATGTTTAATACTGCCTGCTAATACAGATATTGATAAACTTCTCTCCACCATGGACATTTATCATCCTGTGCCGCTTGTAGAGATACTAGAATTTAAGAACAATGGACAGACAGCCGATCTAAATATATTATTTAGAGCTACAGGTCATAATTTTTTACTCACAGTAAAGAAAACACAAAAAGGTGGGTATGAAATATCAAAGGTAACTGAGAGAACGATATGATCAGCTTGCAACAATAAAAGATCCCAATATGATTGACCCCAAAGATTGGACAGCATTACTTAGAAAATAACGCTAAAAGAGCCCGGTATTTGCCGGGCTTTTTGCATTAAGGCGAAACTGCCAACCCTAAAACATACTTTTCAAATATATGCTCAGTCATAGGTAGAAGCCTTTTTCTGGTATCTGCAGGATTTTCACCACTGCCGGTGTAAAACTCCACTTTACCACTTTCTTTCGAATAGAAGATCTTCCCGATATCTTTTCGGGTAATGGCTGAAATATTAGTGATTCTCTTTACTTCGTCTAATCTGACAGGATCTAATGCGATTGTAGATGCGCCTTCAACTTTTTGATCACAGGCTATTGCCTGATATTGGTCTCCATCCCAATACATACATTCATGTGCTTTTAAAATGTATGCTACATATATAGTTGCGAGGACTGCTACTGTTGCACAAAAAGCTATTACTGTTCTTTTGAATTTGACTGGTATACCGAAGATAAATTTAACAGGTTTTGGTGTATCTGGTAACTGTCCTGAGGTTTCTTCCTCGGTGTTTACATTTTTGACTTGATCTTCTCCAGGCTCATTTGAAGCCTCATTACCAATTGATAATTGTACTTCTGGATCTATGGTAGGGGAAATATCTTCTTCTTCTGGTTCATTTTCGGAGATAGAAGCTTCATATTCTACGATCTTATAAATATCACCAGGATGGTGGGGTCTGGGTTCAAAATCAATCAACCATGCCAACAGTTCAATATTCCGATTATGTGTTCCGCTTTTTGTGTCTTTTTTTAAAAAGTTGTCTAAAGGTTTAAACTTATCACTACTAACGGAGGTGTTGATCTTTTTTAAATACTCTGCACCATTCTCTCTCTCCCCATATAGCGCTTTAAAAGTCTCATTATCCTTTTCGGAATAACGCTTATGAAAAACTGCGAGACACTCGTTTTTCAGATTTGCAGCTGTAGAATTTCGCAAATTAGGCGGTAAAGTACCGTCTTCTTTTTTCTTCTTATAAGCAGAAATTACCTCTCGCTTGTAATCTTCAAATCTTTCTAAATCCATTAAGAGCTATTAATTAACCGGAATTCTTGGAATCTCTAAGGAATTTTCGGAATTCCAATGGAATGATTGGAATCTTCGGAATCCTCTGATAGATAATCATTTACATCGCCATATGTTTGCATTAGAAATCAGTTCAGACTTTGATTAGCTATCAGGGTTTAAATGTACAAAACAGATTTCATAAAGAGATAAAGGCGCGGTAGTTAGTGACCGGTTTGGGAAGCAGTTACTTGCTCCCGCGTTCGAATCTCAATACTTCCCAAAAATTTCAGAAGGCCTTCTGATTTACACCGTAGCAGCCCCCGCGAACGATCGCGGGGAACTACAAAGTATTTCACTTTTAAATTTTTGAGTTATGTTTTTTCAAATAATAATCGCTATGCTGTTGGGATTTACATCCCCGTCTAATCCTACCTGTACTAATGGTGGTTCAACTGTAACAACTCTTGATGCTGGTCCCGGACCAGGACCAGGCGGTGACCAAGGTCAGTTGCCTCCACCTCCAAAGCCATAGATAATAAAGAGGACGGTTCGCCGTCCTCTTTATCAATATATAAAATCATGTTCTGCGGCAATTACTTCGGATTGTCCTGAATAAATATATCATATAACTTAGCTCAAGCACAATATCCTGTAATAAATAGATACAATATTTAAAATAAAATCAATTAGTTGAAAGAGACCGAATTATTATCTAATTTGGTTAAAATTTAGCGTTTGAAACATCTCAGCATAATCGTAATTCTTCTCGTTTGTTTTATTTCTTGTAAAAATCAAAGCAAGAAAATAAAAATGTATAACTTATTTTATGATAAAGCATTCGTATACCGGGATAAGGGTATAGCTGACAGTGCTTTTTTTTACTTCAATAAGGCCAAAGATCTCTTTGTGCAGCAAAAAGACAGTTTGGGTGCAGCTAAATGTTTAGTGAATATGGGTATGATATCAACTGATAAAAGTGACTTTTTTGGCGCACAGGAGCTCTCACTAAATGCACTCTCTTATTTTGATATGAAAGACGATAGTGCATACACATACATTCGGTATAATTTTAACAATCTTGGTAGGGCTACGCATCAACTTGAAGATTATGAAGATGCAATAAAGTTTTTTGATTCAGCGATTCAATTTTCCAAAGATTCATCCGCCACCCGTATTATTCTTAATAACAAAGCGAAAAGCTTCGAGGTGCTAAAACAATATAGTAAAGCACTAAAGATTTACGATTTAGTACTAAAAGATACCAGTGAAAATAAGATCGAATATGCCAGGGTACTGACTAATATTTCTCATACTAAATGGCTTCAGGATTCCAATTTTAATGCTGTTCCTAATTATTTGAAAGCATTACGCATTCGGATAGAAGCAAAAGATCTGTGGGGACAAAATTCAAGCTACTCACATCTTTCGGATTATTACACTGAAAAAAGGAGAGATTCTGCATTTATTTACGCCCTTAAGATGTATCACACTGCAAAGACACTAAATAGTGGAAATGACCAGTTATATGCCCTTCAGAAATTAATCAGGGTTAGTCCAATAACAGAAACAAAAAAATATTTTGATACTTATCAAAAATTGAATGATACTCTCCAGACTGCCCGTCTAAAGGCAAAAAACCAGTTTGCTCTAATCCGCTATAATACGGAGAAACATAAAGCAGACTATCTTAAAGCACATGCTGAAAACATCCAGAAACAGAATGACATCTTAAGGAGAAATATCGCGGTTGGTGTTCTTGCCGCTAGTTTGATTATTGGATACTGGTGGTATAGAAAAAGAAAAAAAGGACTTCAGCAAGAAAAGGAACTGGAAGTTAAAAATACCGAGATTAAATATGTCAAAAAGATTCACGACCGGGTAGCTAACAAAGTCTACCAGGTGATGTCAGAAGTTGAGAATACACAGAAACTGGACAGAGATACTTTGCTTGACAAGCTAGAAGTACTTTACAACATTTCAAGAGATATTTCCTACGAAGTACAGGAACTGAACATGGAAAAGAATTATGTTCAGCAGCTCAGTAAGATGTTGAAATCTTATGAATCGAATGCGGTAGGCATTACTACGGTTGGAAATGAGGATGAATTATGGGAGGGAGTTAGCGATGCTGCAAAATTTGAGATCTATTATATTATTCAGGAGCTGCTGACTAACATGAGAAAACATAGCCGTGCCGATTCCGTGTTGCTAAAATTTCATCGTGATGATTCAGGGATAACTATATCCTATCTGGATAACGGAGTGGGAATGCGTGAAGAGTCCAAGAAAAATGGTTTAACCAATACGGAAAACCGTATTAAACTTATTCGCGGTACTATTACTTTTGATAGTACACAGGAGAATGAATTCAAAATTGGAATCTCATTTCCACTTTCATAAAAACCGAGAATAATGTTTAAAAATGTACTTATATCAGATGACCACGAAAGCATAAACATTTCAGTGCGTAAAACACTAGATGACCTGGGTATCGTTGATAAAGTGTTCAGACCATACTGTGATGATGCTTTTAAGTTCGTGCAGATAGGTATCCGTCAGAAAAAACCTTTTGATTTACTCATTACAGATTTATCTTTTGAGGAGGATCGCAATAAGCAGGAAATCAATGGGGGCAAAGAACTAATTAAAGCTGTTAAACAGTTGCAGCCGGATTTAAAAGTGATTGTTTTTTCACTTGAAACAAAGATTAAAGTCGTTGATGAATTATTTGATGATTTAGACATCGATGGTTATGTGCGTAAAGCACGAAATGATTCGCAAGATCTCAAAAAAGCTATTGAATCAGTATACCATAACAATAAATATCGTTCGCCAGATCTAAGGCACAATAGAAGAATAGAGAACACTTACGATTTTAAAGCGTTTGATATTGAAATTATTACTCTCCTTTGTGATGGAAAAGCCCAAAAAGAAATTCCTGATCTTTTAAAAAAGAAGAATTTTTCGCCATCTGGATTAAGCAGTGTCGAAAAGCGCCTTAATCATATCAAAACTGCTTTGAATATAACTAACAACGGGCAACTAATAGCTTATTGTAAGGATAAAAAAATCATTTAATCATTTTGCAATCTAACAGTTCGGCTGCTTAATTAGCTCTGTTAATAGCTTTAATTGATCTCCCATATTTTCAGGGATCACCTCATTAAAAACTTAAATATATGACTACAATTTTATTCTTAGTACGTATTTTTTTCAGTACTGTAATTCCCGCAGGAACTACTGACGTGTACATCTGCAACAATAAACAAACTGACAAATACCATTACTCTTCTACTTGCCGGGGACTGAGCAATTGTCAGTTTAAGATTGTGAAAATAAGTGTCCAAAGTGCAAAGAGTAAAAAGATGACTTTATGCGCCTGGGAGAGTAAAAAATAGCAGTTGGTAAATTGAAATTGGGAATAACTACATTTCTAATTTCTTTCATAAGCTTGATGTCCCTGATAGCAGGATTGATGTAAAATCTATATGCACAATTTAACCATGCTTTGCCATTTCTTTAAATTACAACATCATCATTTAAAAGAAAATGTCTATATAATCCGTTGTCTCCCCGTCACAGTTAAGCATTTGCTGCATCCGCCAGTATTGCCTTTTACCACTTGCTTTAAAAATAGATAGACCGGTAAGTTCACAAGGCTGACCACCATTAATAGAGTTGATCTTAGATACGATCTTTCCATTAAATTTCAGGATACTTCCCCGGTTCAAAAAAGTTCCCTTTATGGTCACGTACTCATTCTTCTTTTTATCTCTTTGTTCACCCTGGATACTATACTCATCATCGCCGATCTTTTTAATAACTACCTTTCCGGGAGTGGAATTGTTAAAGCTGATCCATTGGATAGTAAAAGAATGTGATCCTTCCCTTACAGGCTTCACCTTCTCCTGAGTAATGAAAAATGAAGTAAAAAGAGTGGCAATCAGTAAAAGGTGTTTCATCAGTAGATTTGATTTTAATAGTTTAAAAAGCCAGCATAAGCCTGTAAGTTCATAGTCCTTGATCCAGGCTTATGATGGTTTTATAATGATAAATGTTATTATTTAGTCAAGCCATCTTTCTTTGCCTTCTCTAACACTTTTGCAGCACGTTCGGCACTATCCGGGTGTGAGCTCAGCATTTTTTCTGATTTACTTTTTTTAGCTCCGGATGATTTATCCATATCAGCAAACTTGTTAAAAGCACTTGCTAAAGCAGCGACTTTGTAGTTATGGTGTTTCATGAAGTTATAGGCATATTCATCAGCTTCGCTTTCCTGTTTACGGCTGTATTTGCTTTCTAATATGGCATTTGCAAATGCACCCAGCTGCGTTTCTGATAATTTGGCTACTACACCTGATTGTGAAGATGCAGCATCTGTTAATGCTTCTCTTTTATAGGCACTTTTTACCGCATCCCGAGAATCTTTATTTGCAACATGGCCTATTTCATGGCCGATGATTCCTAACAGCTCATCATCTGTCATGATATCCATCAATGAAGAGAAAACACGGACACTACCATCAGCGCAGGCAAAAGCATTTATATCGCTTACTTTATAAACTTTAAAATTAAGGTTTAATCCTCCCTCAGTCTGATGTTTTGCAAATAGCTTTTTAAGCCTTACGGTATAGGGATCCGCTGCTCCCGCCACAGTATTGTGAGTATCCATATACGAAACTGCTTCACTTGCCAGCTTTGCAGCATCTGCATCAGAAAACGTTACGGCTTTTACACCTTTACCTACTGCACCTATTCCTTTGGAATTCAGTTTGATTTGAGCGGATACGCCGGGAGCGGTAAAAATAATTGAGCCGAAAGCGGCTAAGAACAAGATAGATTTTTTCATCAATTCGATTGTTGAGTTATTTCTATTAAACAGAAATTCTATCGCAATTGTTTGTATTTAATGAACTTAAATATATAGTGTATATGCTTTTTCAATAAACGAAAGTGGGTTAATATGATGTTTTGTTGAGGAGAACTTCTGCAAAATGATTTTAAAAACTGTCTCGTCCTGAATGGCCTTACGTTAGTGAGTACCTCACTTTATTAAATTTGATATACAGTATACTTAATTTCATAAAAAATTGTACAACCTGAAATTTCCTGATTTTGCAAATTAGGGGCTGTATGAGAGAAAATTAGAATTAACGCACACCTGAAAATTAAAGGTTAAATTTATGTTTAAAGGGGTTAATAATTGGAAAATACGCAGTGTAAAAAGTGCTAATTTAAGCCATCAAATATAAACGGATAAGGAACATATGAAAAGAAGAACCCTGGTTAAAGCACTGGCAACGGTAATACCGTCATTGTATCTATCAAAGGCAATTGGTGCCACTACCTATATTTTGGATCCATTAGGTGCAACAGAATTTGCCAAAGTACCGTTTTTACCAACATGGGAATCTTTGAAAAACTATAAAACCCCAGATTGGTATAGGGATGCTAAATTTGGCATCTGGGCACATTGGGGCCCGCAATGTGAGCCTGAAAGGGGAGACTGGTATGCCCGTGGAATGTATCAGGAGGGGAGCGATCAATACAAATATCATATCGAAAAATATGGCCACCCCAGCGAATTCGGGTTTAAAGATGTAATCAATAAATGGAAAGCAGAAAAATGGGACCCTGATTATCTGGTTGGACTTTACAAAAAAGCAGGTGCTGAGTATTTTGTCGCATTGGCTAACCACCATGACAATTTTGACCTGTACGATAGTAAACATCAGGAATGGAATGCGGTGAAGATGGGGCCTAAAAAAGATTTGGTTGGCGGATGGGCAAAAGCAGCAAAAAAACATAAAATTCCTTTTGGGGTGAGTGTTCATGCCGCCCATGCCTGGAGCTGGTTTGAAACGGCGCAGCGCTCAGACAAAAAAGGTTTTAAAGCAGGCGTTCCGTATGATGGTAAAGTGACCAAAGCAGATGGTGCAGGTAAATGGTGGGATGGAAATGATCCACAGGATTTGTATGCGCAAAATCATCCTTTGAGCCAGGGGAGTGAAGATAATGGAACGATCCATAAGCAATGGGACTGGGCAAATGGGGTTGCACCAATCAGTAAAGCTTATTCTGATAAATTTTATGAGCGTACAATAGATCTTATTGATCAATATGAGCCAGAGCTGATTTATTTTGATGACACTGCCTTACCCCTCTGGCCGGCTACTGATGCTGGTTTAAGGATTGCTGCACACCTATATAATAAAAGTATCAAAAAGCATGGCAAACTAAAAGCAGTAATCAATGGGAAGATATTAAATACCGAACAGCGCAAAACCATGGTATGGGATATAGAAAGAGGGCAAAGCAATGAAATAGAGCCATTGCCATGGCAAACCTGTACCTGTATTGGGAGCTGGCATTACGACCGGAGGATCTTTGATAAGCACCATTATAAAAGTGCCAGAACTGTAATGCAGACGCTTGCTGATGTAGTGAGTAAAAATGGTAACCTGCTGTTAAGTGTACCGGTAAGAGGCGATGGTACCATTGATAGTGATGAAGTGGCTGTAGTAGAAGAGATAGGAGCCTGGATGGCAATTAATAAAGAAGCGATATATGGCACGCGTCCATGGAAAACCTTTGGTGAAGGCCCTGCAATAGAAAATGCAGCGCCATTAACTGCACAGGGGTTTAATGAAGGTAAAGGGAAACCTTTTGAAGCAGCAGATATTAGGTTTACTACAAAAGGTAATGCACTGTATGCAATTCCAATGATTTGGCCAGAAAATGGAAAAATAACGATCAAAAACCTGAAGACTGATGCTAAATTTTATCCGGGAAGAATTAGTAAAGTGATGCTGCTCGGGAATAATGCTGCCCTGGCCTTTACCAGGGATAACGAAGGACTTCAAATCACGCTCCCTACAGATAAACCTTTGATCTCTTATGCGTTTGCTTTAAAGATCAGTTAAGCTGAATGGTTGTTTAGAACAACACACACCACTTGGAGAAGTCTGGCTTTAATTTGCCAGGCTTTTTTTATTTCAAATCGTTAATTAGTAAAGTTTCTAACCATTTTATTTAGAAATTTGAGTACAATTCAGTTTAGAAAGTTAAACGTCCATTAAAATAAATTGCAGAGGAAAAAGATCGTAGTGTTAACAGGCGAAGATATCAGTGCAGAAAGCGGATTAAAAACTTTTAGGGATACGGACGGACTGTGGGAAACAGTAGCGTATAAACCGGATGTCTGGTACTGTTTATAAATCAAATATTCTTACGCCTTTAAATATAGTACGAGCTAAGGATGATCATCCTAGAAAAATAACTGTCTTCCAACTAAATGACGTTTCGAAGAATAGAAGCTGCTTGATTATGGAGGAATTATTATCCCATATGAATGTCGTTGTGAAGTACAGTCAATAATAATATGTTAGGTCTACAGCCTATTCCGTAATGGCACGTGTAGAACTCAATGAATTTACCTTCTGCATATCTCTTGCTGATAGACATTTCATGGTTCTTTAGGATTCAAGATCATAGGGAGGGGTATTAATTAAAACTCGCCCTGAATTCCAGCGGAGATAGCTTGGTTTTCAATTTAAATAGCTTGCTAAAAGATTGTGGATGCTCGAAGCCTAATTGATAGGCAACTTCTCCTACAGTCAACTCACTAACCGTCAATATCTCTTTTGCCTTTTCTATTAGTTTTAAATGGATATGCTGCTGGGTATTATGCCCGGTTAAGCTTCGCAACATATCGCCTAAGTATTTGGGTGAAATGTTTAGTTGTTCCGCAAGAAAATGAACGGTTGGTAAGCCTAGTTTTAATGCGGTTTGGTCATTAAAATACGTATCCAGTATTTTATCCAGCTTTTCGAGCAGTGCATTGTTTAATGGTTTACGGATAATGAACTGACGCCTGTAGAAGCGCTGACTATAGTTGAGCAGTAATTCTATCTGAGAGATCAGCACATCCTGTGTGATGTCATCTATGGCAGTTTCCAGTTCGTCGCTGATATTCTGGCTAATAGTGCGGATAATCGCTTTTTCTTTACCCGAGAGGTGCAGTGATTCATTTACCGAATAATCGAAAAAACCGTAAGATTTAATCTTGGTATCCAGCGTATAGTTTCGCAGGAAGTTGGGATGGATCAGTAACGTAAAGCCGGCTGTTGAATCTGCAGTTTCTATACCTGTAAGCGGTTGGCCGGGCGAGGTAAAAAACATTCCACCCTCTACAAAATCATAAACGGTTTGTCCGTATCTCATCCTGCAGCCTGCCGATTCATTATAGGTGATATTGTAGAAATCCATTATAAAAGGCTTGCTCAGCATTTCGGCAGTGATCTGTACTTTGCTGTAATCGAGTAATGCTATCAGAGGATGAGAAGCTTCCGGCAATCCAAAAACATGCAGCATTTCGGATATAGAATTAAATACACGCAGTTTGTTTCGATTTTCCATAATACTATATGATAAAGTATTACCGGTAAATATGATAAAAGATATTTACCGGTAATGTCATTTTTTATTAAGCTCCCAGCATATCTTTAATACTTTTACGGAAAGCTTCATCACCATTAGCCAGGCGCTGTGCATACAGGCCTTTTGCGTCTTCACCACAAACATAACGCAGCGTATCTGTTCCATCTGTAGCCGCACCGTAAACAACTTCAGCAATTTGTTCTGCTGTAGTTACACCTTCACCATGTTCTATGAGCGCCATAAATTTGGATGTCAAACTTTCGTAAGCCGGATGAGTAGCAAAAATAGTGCGGTCTGCTATTTCCGTTGCAACAAGACCAGGTTCAATGGTTTTAATACCTACGCCCACTTCACTTAGTTCATAAGACAAACTCTCACTCCAACCTTCCAGTGCCCATTTGGTGGCATTGTACATAGAACTTACCGGGAAAGCCATTACGCCGGCAGAAGATCCGGTGGTAATGAATAACCCCGCACGCTTTTCGCGGAAGTAGGGGATGAAAGCCTGTGTAACGCGGACCACACCCAAAAAGTTAGTTTCCATTTGTGCAACTACCTGTTCGTCGGTAATGGCTTCCAGCACACCTAATAAAGCATAACCGGCATTGTTAAATACTACATCAATATCTCCTAAAGCCAAAGCTTTCTGTGTAGTTTCTTTAATCTGCGCTGGATTGGTTACATCCAGTGGCAATAAAGTGACGTTATCTAAGAGGTTTAGTTCTTTCTCGTTTTCTGGCTTGCGCATGGTTGCAATAACTTTCCATCCTTTATTGGCAAAAAATATCGCTGTGGCTTTACCTATCCCTGCCGAAGCACCGGTAATAAAAATTGTCTTTGTCATTTTGTATATTTTGATTGAGTCAAATCTCCGGTATAACTGTAAATACCATGTAGCGAAATCGGAGTATGTTGTAGCCAAAATGATAAGTCTATAATCCTTGTTAAAGTATGTTAAACAGAGAGCCACCACTTTAAAGAGTAAAAGCAAGATTGTACTTTTAAAATATGATTAAAAATGTACTGATACTTCTCTTTATAACATATTTTGCTGGCGGGGCAATTGCTCAGCAAGTAATCAGTGGTAAAGTTACCGACCTCCAAGGCAATCCATTACCCTATGTGAATATAGGGATTAAAGGAGGAAAGACCGGCACGGTGAGCAACAGGGAAGGAGTGTACACACTAACAATACCTGTTCAACTTTTACAGGACACGATAACCTTTTCTTGTATTGGGTTCGAGGAAAAAAGTGTTGTGCCGGGCGACCTGTCAAAGAAGAATGATATGAAGATCATGCTGACCGAAAAAGTTGCACTGCTAAAAGAGGTGACGGTAAGTAATGCCAAAAGAAAGACACGCAAATTAGGGATCACTGGCAGAACACCAATGATTTCTATCCCTACTTCCAGCTTAACCTCTACAGATATATTTGAGCAGGCCAGGCTGATCCACTTATCGTCGCCTGCTAAAATTCTCAATGCTAATATCTTTTTGATTTCAGATGATGCGCGAGAAGTAACTATCCGGGTAAACTTTTACGGATTTAAGAATGGACAGCCTACAGGAAGGCTGATTGAAAAGAATATCGTCAAACAGAAAGTCATCAAGAAGGGGTGGCTAACCATCGACCTGTCAGATCAGGATATTTATATTGATAACGACTTCGTAGTATCTTTCGAATATCTTCCTAGTAGTACAACTGATAACAAACGAATCGTATTTGGCGCCAAGCTTGGTGCTTCTGATAGCTGGTTACGGAGCAACAGTCTTGGAGTCTGGCGAAAGAATGAATTAGGTGGTGCTACGATGTATGTCACGGCGGAGATGTAAATCATGCTTTGGAATTCTCATTCTTTGGAATTTGCAACTGTATGTTGAATCCTTACAATTTCTACTCTACTATAATCAAGACTTTTGATAAAAATATAGTAGAAATTATGAGCATCAGAATCTTTTCAATCGCACTTTTAATCATTGTAATCACTATGGGACTGAAACAAGGCTGGGCAATGCTCAGCGGATCAGCACCCATGCTGGACATGTTTAAAGCTTGGCACTTTTCCCCATCAGCTGTGAGGGCTTTGGGTATGCTCACACTGGCCAGCAGTTTTATGTTACTCTTTCCTCAAACCTATCTTTTGGGAAACATCATGATGGCCTCAGCGATCTTATTGATTTTATGCCTGCAGCTTTCTTCCGCTAATCTTAAAGGCGCGGCTATAGAGCTACCGTTTATCCTTCTAAACCTGCTGCTTATTTATTTTCAATATCCCACTTTAAAAGTAAAATAGTTTTAATATCCCTGTACAAATATGGATAAAAGGGTTCTGTTCATCATGAGCAGAACCCTTTTCGTTACCCTGATTTTTGTGCCCGTATGTTAAATTAACTTGTTATTTTTAGCAGGAATTCAAACATCATGAAGGAAGAAAAATTGAGGATCTTCAATGATCTCCATGACCAGTACAAACATCTTGGCCTGCCTGTTGAACTCATGAACAGGCAAAGCGACTTTACCATTTTCAACCTGGCCGACATTAAAGAGTCGATCACCTTTCGCTCACCCCTAAGCAGGCTCAACTTCTTTGTTTTTGCATTTGTGAAAAGCGGATATGGAAAATATACCATTGATGAACAGAACTTTGAGATCGCGCCAAACACCGTTTATTTTACCAACCCCGGGCATACTCGCTCCTTTGACTGGCGGGAGGTTAATGACGTGTTCCTCATTACCCTTAGTGAATCATTTCTTAAAGAGAACGTACACGCCGATATCTTTGAAGAATTCCCCTTTCTTCTCGCAGAAACATTTCCTGCACGCGTTCTGAGTAAAGAGATCTTCAAGGAATTTGAAAGACTATACCTGCAGATCCACAAAGAATATATCGGGCATTCTCCTTTTAGAAACAGGCTGATCGGCAACCTGTTTGTCGTACTTCTCCTGAAGATCAAAGAATACTTCTGGCTCGATTACAACCCGATCTATGAAGGGAATCGCGGCTCCCAAATAGTAAAAAATTTCAAAAAACTACTCGAAAAACATTACCGAGAACTCAGTAACGGGGAAGTTGACCGTGCCTATCGTGTCCAGGAATATGCCGATGACCAGCACCTTCACCCCAACTACCTGAGTAACGTGATCAAAGCGAAAACAGGTAAAGCCATTGGTACCTGGATTGCTGAAAAAACTATCGCAGAAGCTAAAGCACTCCTGCAGAACTCTGCCATTTCTATTAAAGAGATTAGCTTTCGACTGGGCTTTTCTGAATCCGCGCACTTTAGTAACTACTTTAGAAAGCATACCAATGTTTCACCCGCTGCATTCCGAAAAACCCATTTAATGAATACCTAAATAGGGGAGGCAAGCCCTCCCTGAATTTAGTTCGTTGCCCCTCCATTTACCAGCAAGTGCTGTCCCGATACAAAAGAAGATAGGTCGCTAGCAAAAAACTCTGCTGCATTAGCTACATCTTCTACCTCCGCTAATCTTCCCATCGGGCAGCTATCCAGTAACTGTTTCCTCAGCTCAGGATAACTATCCGCCTCCGCAAAAATACCTGAGTGGTCAACCGCAAAAGGGATTATTGTATTTACCGTAATACCCTTGTGCCCAATCTCCTTCGCTAAAATCTCCACCAGATATTTTGGTGTAGTCTTGCTACCCCCGTATACCGCCATTCCCGGAACCGGATAAGAAGTTGTGCTCGATGCAATATAGATGATCCTTCCATTATCAGTCACGTTCCTTGCCGCCTGTTGCATCGTAAAGTACGTGCCTTTGGTATTGATCGAGAATACCCGGTCAAACTGTTCCTCTGTAAATTCAGTTACCGGCGTTTCTACCAATTCAATACCCGCATTGGCCACAACGATATCTATCTTTCCAAAAGCCGTAATCGTCTCCTCGAATAAACGCTTTACGTCGCCCACCTTACTCACATCTGCCTGTACAGCCATCACCCGAACACCCATCGCCTTGATATTACTTACCACCTCATCCGCCGAAGCCTTGTCGCGCGAATAATTGATCACGATGTCCGCACCCAATGCCGCATAACGCTCTGCGATTGCCTTGCCTAAACCCCTTGCCGATCCTGTAATTAATGCTACTTTATTTATTAATGAATTCATGATATTTTAATTTTATATTGATTTAATTAATTAAGCCATTCCGCCGTTAAGTCCAAGATTCTGAGCCGAGATCCATTTCGCATCATCACTCGCCAGGAATGCTACTATTTTAGCTATGTCATCAGGCTCGCCTATGCGATTGAACGCAGACAGTGCAGCCAGACGGTCGATCACTTCCTGTGGCTTCCCTTTAGTAAATAATTCCGTATTTGTAGGGCCGGGTGAAACTGAATTCACATTGATTCCCCTTGCGCCAACCTCTTTGGCGAAAACCCTGGTCAGCTGTTCCACTGCCGCCTTCGACGCAACATAAGTACTGTACGTAGGCATCATCACACGGGTAGTAGTAGAAGAAAAATTGATGATACTTCCATTGTCTGCAAGCTTAGTTGCCGCCTCCCGCATCGTATTAAAAGTTCCCCTTACATTGACATCAAATTGACGCGTGAAGTCCTCATCAGTAGTATCCTTTAAAAGTTTGGTGATCATAATCCCTGCATTATTAACCAACACATCCACTCTTCCATATTGAGCGATAGCTGCGTCGAATAGCACACTTACCTCATCCGCCTTACTCACATCCGCCTGGATAGCGAAAGCATCGCCACCATTTGCCATGATTTTTTCTACCTGGTGTGCCGCACCATTGCTATCAGCAGCGAAGTTGATGATTACCTTTGCACCACGTTCTGCCAAAGTATTTGCCATTGCTGCGCCTATACCTTTAGAAGCGCCAGTTACCAGGATTACTTTTTCTGTTAAATTTTTCATGTTTTCTATTTATTAAGTGATTTATATTTTAATTCCTTTTTTGATAGTTCAAAGGTCAATACAATACATAGGAGGAAAATGCAAGGTTCAAAGGATAACATGCAAAATTTAAAGAACTCGGATAATTACATCGACTCTATCTCGGAATGATTGCTTATTACGGGAAACCGTAATAAGCAATCATCACATAGCCATACTTTTGGAATATAGAGACCTGCCTATAGCAATGTTTAGATTTTGGACCAAAAAAATGTCTCTTGAATATTACATCACTAAAATTTATGGCAAGAATCATCCTTCAAAACGATGCAACAATTTTGGATAAGACAAATAGACAAAGTTTATCAACTGGATTTATAAGCGATAGAGACTTATTAAAAAAGCGTTCGGGAAAATACCTCGATCTCATTGCTGGATTAGATGCTAAAACGCTGACAGATACAAAAGGGATGGATGAGCTTATTAATGCCATTCAGGAAGAGTTTGGTACAGCGGAACTCAGCAGTTTACCTTTAGGTATAGTGTCTAAATGTTTTTTAGGACACCCTTATGAAGTACATACTATTGATTTGAGCGGTAGCCAAATTATCAAGCATTATAAAATAAATGAAACTATGGGAGCTGATTTTGAAAAGGCTAGAACTGTAGCAAAGCATAATGCCTATTCTCTGGTAGAAGTTTATAAAGATAAAATCATATTAATCCGTGAAGACGGAACAGCAACAAAATTGTAAACTAAATCTCTCTAAATCATATGTCAGAACGAGTAATCTCCTATGCGGACCTATCAATAATTAACAGTGCTTTACGGTCAATATCTTCAGATATGACGGGAGTACATTCTAACCTGGGAACGCTTAATTTTAAGCAAGACCAGTTAGAAAGTGATCTCACTAAGTTAGCAGATTCATTTGCTGAATTTGTAGAGACTGATTTAAAACACAAGTCATTACAGCTTGCCGAAACACGACAGGGTAATCTTAAACAGGATCTACAGATCAAATTCGGTTATTATGCCGAATTGCGAAGAATGGCAACTGGTATTTTGCAAGGTGTTGATGTGGGAGTGGTTAGTGATGATACTTTAAAATTTACAACAGAAGAGGTCATGATAAAGGCGCCTGGTTATTGGTTAGCACCAGCATTAGTGGCACTGGCTGCCTGGATTAGAAATGATCGTAGTACCAACGAGAAAGCCCTTGCGGAAGCGCTTAAAAGAGACGATTACAAAACGACACTTTTCTTTCTTTTGTTAATGAGAAGGCTAAAAAGAGACGGTGCAAGTCTGAAATGGTTGGAACGCTATTTTATGCACCAGAATCCACATCATCTCGATAGGGAGTTTGTCATCATATTAGAGGCGGTTACAACAGGCGTTTTTCCACCAGCGGCAAGGCAATTTATGATGGCAAATGTAAAAAGCTGGTTAGATCAGCTTACACAGGGAGATACATTTATTAATGAGCAAAAGTCGCAATGGGTTCTTTTTTTTAATGCAATGGGGCCTTTGTCAGATGGAGAGTATACACTACTGAAGAAATTCTCAACTAACTGGATGTCACTTGAATCTTCTTTGAGAGAAGCTAGAACACATGATATATTAAATTCTCATTTTAAAAGTATAGTTGCAGCGTCTGCAGATTTTTCAAAAAGCACAAAAGTCCAGTTAGATGAAATACTGTCACTGTTGGTCACAAATTTGGATGATGAGGAACTCCCTTTACAAGAGCAAGTTAGGCTCAATCAGCTCATTATTCAAATGGATGGAGACAAAAAAGCTGCACAGGCTCTTGTAGATGTAGAGAAAAATATCTTTAATGAGCAAGTAGACTTTCTTCAACTACTTACAAATGCATCTTTTAATCCGGAATTATCCGGGGTAACAAAAGTAACTCAATCTCTAGCTGTTTCCATTAGTCAACCATGGATTATTGAAGCTTATAATACTTTTACCGCACAGAGCAGAAATAATATACCACAAACTGTAGATTTTGATATAGATGGTTTTATTGCATCTACCCGGGATGGAAGTGATGAAACGGAACTAGTTGAAAAGCAAGAGACATATTATCATCATGTCTTGGAAACAGAACTTGATAAACTTTCATTTCCTTACGGTGGTTTGATAATCGGTATTTTGATTGTTCTTGGTGGTATTTGGGCTATTACACCCTTCATTTTTATAGGCTTACTTGGGATAGGAATAGGCGGAGCATTAATTTGGAATGCCATCAATAACTATAAAAAAGCAAAGAAGAAAATTATCGAAGATATTGAAGAGCGTGCGCGGAAAGGTAAAGAGGTACTAGAAGGATGCATTGCCGAAACAGTGGATTACAGAATAGAGCATGCTGCGGAAGATAGGAAAGCCGAAGCAGTCTTACAGATCTTAACTTCAATTACTCCCGAAGACTTCTCTAGCTTCTCGAAGGAAACAGTACGAAATATTATCTAACCGCTATCAATCCAAAAATTATGAATATATTATTAGATAATCAATCCGAGCAGCCAAATAATACAGGTAGCGAGGTTAAGAAAGAAAATGTAATAAGACCTAATCTTTTTCAGGGCAATACAGACTCTGAAATTGGCGCCGCGAAATTTCCTGAATGGGATATTGTTCCACCCACTCAATTTATAAATCCAAGAGTAAATCTAAAATAATGTCAGGACCAATAACTTATTTGGAATGGGTGAATTTACTTGAACAATTTGGGGAAGGAAATGACTTCGTTTTAGAAAGCCTTAGTAAAGGTGCCTTTCTTATCAATGCAGGAACCGCTTCACGTTTTTATATAAGGGTAGAAAATACCTACAAAAAAAGAAAGCAAATTTGGCTTGATAAATTTCAGCGCTCGTTTCAATTACAAAGTTTAAGAAGCATTAGTGATTTGGAAATTGTCCTTCGAAATGGAAAACAAAATCTTCGCCCGTTAATCGGGTTTGTTACCTTAAACGGACTTCCTGAAGATTTACGAAAGACACTAAGTGCAGATCTTGAAGATTTTGTTTTAGAGATTAAAACTTCGCTAAAAGACAAGGTTTCAAAAATGTCTAAAGAGCGTGAAAGAATGATACTCATTTTGAATTCTTTTGGATTAGATGATATGGCTGAAAAGACAACAAAACCGGAGGTAGTAATGGTGGGAGAATTACCTCCAAAAAACAGAAAAATAATATTTCAAAATGGCAAATAAAGTAGAATTCAAGACTGTGCTGCTGCGGATGTTTAGAGCCAGAATACCTTTTATTTCCATCAGAAGCATCGAAAGAGCCCGGGTTTTGGAGGTGATACAGCAGTTAGCTGAAGAAATCAATATTCCAATTTATGTCCATAGTTTATCGCACGGCACAATGGATATCAGGACGAAAAAAAATGTAAATGATGATCGTTCAGTAGCGGGTGGATTGGATTATTCTGTTCAGCACATTTCGCAAAGACAGAATCTAACTTTTGTTTTTAATGAGGTGAGTGATATTGAAGATGATAATATAGTATCCAGGCATATTTATGACTGTGTTGTTCAGGCAATTGAACGAGGTGGAAGTATATGCTTAGTAACTACAAAAAGTATTTGGCCACAATTACAGCGTATGGGAATGACGGTTGCTCTTGATGCGCCTAATGAGGAAGAGATGCTAGAGGTTGTCAAAGACTGCGTTACACCTTACAAAGGATCTATACCATTAGAATGGGACGAATCTGACTATAAAATGGCTGCTTCTATTCTGGCAAATATGACTAAAATAGAAGCAGAGAATGTTTTAGCCACTCAAATGGCTAAAGGATCACTTACTAAAGATGATATTCGAGAACTAAGCAATGCTAAAGACAGGTTATTTAGCGATATATCCGGACTTGAAAAAGTAAAGATCGATCCTTCTACACTTTCGGTTGCTGGTTTAAGTGGACTTCAACATTGGCTAGATAATCAAAAGCAATTGCTAACAGCCGACCTGAAAGCGCGAAAAATGCGTCCCCCTAGAGGGGTTCTATTAGTTGGTGTTCCGGGTTGTGGTAAATCTTTATCCGCAAAATTTATTGCTGCCAATTGGAATCTGCCTCTATATCGTCTTGATCTTGCTGCTATTCAAGGTCAGTATCTTGGCCAATCTGAAAATAGGTTAAAAGAGGCTCTTGCTTCTGCAGATCATGCGGCTCCTTGTATATTGTGGATCGATGAAATTGAAAAAGGACTTGCAGGTGCCACTGCTTCGAATGATGGTGGTACATCTACCAGAATGATAGGTCAGTTCCTATTTTGGCTTCAGGAAAGTGAAGCAAAAGTGTTTGTGGTGTCAACAGCAAATGATGTAAGTAAACTTCCTCCTGAACTTTTGCGTAGGGGCCGATTTGATGAATTATTTTTTGTTGATCTGCCAGGTGAAGAAGAACGTAAGGATATAATTAATCTTTACATCAAGCGTAACTTACTAAATCAACCTAGTATAGCTATTTTATCTAAGCTTGTTGAAATTTCAGAAGGCTTCGCTGGATCAGATTTGGAAGGCGCTGTTCGCGATGTTGCTATCCAGGCAGTTATACATGGTGATGATGTTGTGGACGATGAATTATTTGAAAAGTCTTTTAGAAATATAGTACCATTAAGTAAAACGGCACCTGAAAAAATTGATGCCATTAGAACTTGGGGACGGGAACGAGCCGTACCTGCATCAGGAATGTCATGGGATGATGTTACGTCATATGACAGAGTAGCAGGCAAAAGGTCAATTATAATTTAATCAGTCGAGTCCGCAATTTTGAAGCATAAAATAAGTCTGGACTATTGATTCGGTTTTACGCTATTTACAACATACTTTAAATAGATACGCTCAGTCATTGGCAATAGTCTTTTAGCTGTGTCTTCAGGGTTTTCTCCCTTGGCTGTATAAAAATGACAGTCACTTTTTATGCATGAGTAATAAACCTTTCCAACATCCTTACCCGTAATCAATTTAAGATCTGTTATTTTTTTTAAGTGACGGAGTCTAAAAGTATCTAAAGGAATAATAACAAGACCACTGGGATCTTGAAAATAGGTCAACGTTTTATACTCATTGCCATTCCAGTACATATATCCTGGTTTCGTAATAATATACCACATATATAATCCGACCACAATTGCCAACATCGCTGAGTAAACTGCGCTAATCTTCTTACATCTACTTCGTATCCAATTGAGTACTCTTTTTATCAGATCAGGAGGGTCTATAGGAGGGAGAGGTTCAGTAGTTAGGGGTTCGTGCTCAAAATCTATTAGCCAAGCCAATAGGTAGACGTTTCTTTCATGTGTTTTCAGAATTCTTCCTTTAAGAAAGTTGTTTAGCGGTCTAAAAATATCAGGATCAGTTGCTCTTATCTTTTGATAGTATTCTTGTGCGCTATCTGCAGAACCAAATAGCGATTTGAAAGTCTCCTTATCTTTCTCACAATATCTGGATGGAAATACATTAATACATTCCCTTTTTAAGCTTGCTGGTGTATGATTCAGTAAATCAAGGGATAGTGAGCTGTTCTCTTTCTTTTTCTGGTAAGCCAGTAAGACTTCTCTCTTATAATCTTCAAATGGTTTCAATACAGTAAGAACTTTAATTAGACATTATTGATGCATACCAATAGGCCATTTACGTGCTGTGTAATCATTTGATGTATAATTATATCAGCTTTTTTATGTGCATTGGTATAATGCGAAGGTACCCCGCTATCAATATTATTCGTTTACGGTTTCCCGTAATAATCGAGCATATCAACGCTTTACATTTGATACTATGAAAACACTATTACTTTCCTCATATCTACTATTAAACACTATCATTTCTAATGGTCCAAGAACTGTGTTTGTCTGTAATAACCAACATAGTAAGACTTATCACTATTCATCTACCTGCAAAGGACTGAGTAAGTGTTCATTTAAACTGCTGGAAACTGATGAGGCAACAGTTAAAAAGCATGGAATGAAACTGTGTAAATGGGAAAGTAAATAGTCGGCCTGAACAAAAATTGATATCAATCATAAATTAAACCACTGAATGGACTTTAAAGATCAAATAACGCAATTGGCATCTCGGGTAGAGAAGATGTTGCCTCAAATACAAACCGAAGAAGCAACAAAGAATGCTTTGGTGATGCCTTTTATACAGATCATGGGTTATGACGTGTTTAATCCTTTTGAGGTGAACCCGGAGTTCATTGCCGACCTGGGAATCAAAAAAGGGGAGAAGGTCGATTATGCAATTATGAAGGATGGTGATCCAACTATCTTGATTGAATGTAAGCACCATCTGGAGAATTTAGATCCGCATAATTCTCAGCTCTTCAGATATTTTCATACTACAAAAGCTAAGTTTGGCTTGCTCACCAATGGTTTGGTTTATCGCTTTTATACTGATCTGGTTGAAAAGAATAAAATGGATAGTACGCCATTTTTTGAATTCAAACTGACCGAGGTCAAAGAAACCGAAATCGCAGAGTTAAAGAAATTCCATAAGTCTTATTTTGACGTCGAAAATATAACAAATACGGCAAGTGAGTTGAAATATTTGAACGAACTAAAGACCCTGCTTCATCAGGAAATCGCAGATCCATCAGATGGTTTTATTACTTTTTTTACTAAGCAGATCTATCCGAAGGTAATTACTGTCAAGGTAAAAGAACAATTTTCCCCAATTATAAAACGCTCCTTTAATCAGCTGATTAGCGATGCCATAAGTGAGCGTTTGAAATCTGCTCTTTATCAAGAAAGGGAAAAAGACATTGCTGAGGCAATTAAGATTGAAGAGTCAACCACTTCAGAGCCAGAATCTGGTATTATCACAACTGAGGAGGAAATAGAAGGTTTTTTTATTGTTAAATCAATTCTTAGAGAAAATATTGATCCAAAACGAATTACATATAGAGATGCTCTTTCGTATTTCGCTATTTTACTAGATGACAATAACCGTAGAACAATTTGTAGGTTGTATTTGAACAATAAAAAATCTTTGGCAATACTAGATGAAAACAAGAAAGAAACCAAATATGAACTGCAATCGGTTGATGATCTCTTTAGATACGCTGGTCTATTGAATGAAGTAATTGCCAGATTAGAAGAACCCAAAATTAAGTAATCGTTTTGTCATATGAAAGTGTAGTAAAAATATCTACGAGATTATTTGGGTTAAACCAAAGCTACTACCAGTTTACTTTCTTCCAGAAAAATATTCAGAAATTAAAGGTTAACAAGATATATAAATATGGAACCAGATATAAAGGGAAAGTACCGGTATTTAGCACTAAGTGATGTTCATAGAAGATACAGATCAGCAAGGCTTACTAGTGAATTACATCCCTCAAAAGTAGACCAAAAGGAATTTGTCCATGGCTCGTACGGTGCTTTACTCTTCGATCCAAGATGGAAAGCCAAGAGATTAATGATTTTGAAAAGAGATACCAATAAATGTATTATTTGCAAATCTCCAGAAAATTTACAAATTCATCATCGACAATATCATTTTATAAAATCAATAAAATCATTTAGTCCACCGTGGGACTATGAGGATAAGCTGTTAATCACTTTATGTCAGTTTTGTCATCAAAAGGGTCATCGTCAGTACAATGTGCCTACTAAATATATTTAAAATCACAAGATGGGATTATTTAATTTTTTCAATAATAAAAGAGAAGCTATTAGAAATAGCGAACAAAAATTTGGTGGAGACACGTTTACCGCGATTCCGGAGGAGATCTTTACTGAGCGTACTGATCCGACTATAAGTAATGCACCAAAGGAAGTCGAGCTACAGGATAATGTAGTAATTAATAACTTGGATCAACTCTATAAAAGCCTTGATAGAAACCTAGAATCCAAAGGATACGATGATGCATTAATAAATCCTGACTCATCCCACTTAGAACAGAATTTGGAGGCCCACAAAAAGGAGCTAATGAGAAATATCAAAAGAGTTAAAACCTTTTATGAGGATTTTATTAGAGAAATTAATTATCACATAGAAAGTAGATCGCGAAGTGGAATGATAGACACAGTTGATGAGTTAAAGATGAAGAAGGATATAGCGGAAAGCCATATTGAAAAAGTTCTTATAATTGAAGCTGAAACCGAGAATGATTTGGGAGATAGCCAAGGAGTGATTATTAGTTACAAAAGAGGATTTAGAAATGGTCTTTCAGCAATTTCACATCATGCGATCATTAGTAAAAAATTCTAAAGTAGATTTATGAAAAATTGGTGGGTTAAATTAGGGTGTTTCTTCACGGGGTACAATTTCAATATTGTAATACGTTCAAGTGAAGTAGCTGCAATAAAAGTTAAACAGACGATTTCTGCATTATTAATAGTTTGCATAATATGGGGCTTTGTTGGCTATGTGTTTACCCAAAGGTATTTGGGTGGAAGTGTTTTTGCTTCAATCGCTGGATCCCTCATTGCCTGCATTATAGTTATTCAGATTGAACGGCAAATTATTTTGTCAATTGATCCTGGTAAATTGCTATTCGTCATGAGAATGATCATAGCACTAATGATGGCAATAATTGGTTCTGTAATTATAGATCAAGTTATTTTTAAGGAGGATATAGAAAAAAGAAAAATCTCGCTACTTGACAAGGAAGTCAACAATGTATTTCCCCGTAAGTCTGAAGAGTTGAGGTTACAAATTAAATCTTTGGATTCCACAATTAATGTAAAGGAAGTCGAAAGAAATAATATTGAAGCGGATCTAGCAAGAAATCCTACTATTAAAATTTATAGTGGACAGTCAACTCCACTTACTGTTCCAACAACAATAACTGATTCAGCCAGGAATACATCTACAAAGGTGCGGATTGTGAATGCAACTTCTACAAGCGTAAGTTCAATGTCAAATCCGAAACGGGAATTGATTAAACCATTAGATGTATTAATATCTGAGATACGTAATCAGAAAATGAAGAAGGATGATGCATTACTCTCCCTAAGAAGTTCCATTGAAAGTGACATTAAATCCAAGGTCGGTTTTTTGGACGAATTAAATATCATGTTTGCAATAATCGGGGACTCACGGGGAGCAATGTTTGTGTGGGGTATCTGGTTTACGATTTTATTCGGTCTTGAATTATTTATTGTCGCTAGTAAGTTTGGGGAAAAGGAGAATGTTTATGATGCAACTTTAAAACACCAAGAAGCCATGCAAAAAAGGAGACTGGAATTGTTAGGAGTAAGTGGCCCTGATTTACATATTCAGTAACGATAGGCTATCGTATTCAGAGTATTAACAAATCAATTGTAATGCAACTCTATAAAAGATACTAACGCACATAATCAAGGTATTATTGGGAATGCTGAAAGCATATCGAATTTCGGGGAAAGATTCTCAAAGAGTTTTTGAAGAATATATTGCTTATTGAGTATTTAAATTAATATTCTATTACTAGAACCATTGTGCGAATAGAATTTATATATTATTCGATGAATAGCTGATTGTAGGTGGATATGTTTAGCTTACTTGCGATAAAGTGCAATTAAAGACTATAACTTCATCTGGATAACGATATACATGCGTACCTGAATTGTATAATTAATAACATTTTAACTTAACCAAATATATACTATGACTTATAATGAATGGATAATGCAAGTTAAAGAAGACAGGCCCGAACTGGCAGACTTTATCAATAAACTGGAACCACTAATTTCTGATTCAGGGTTTAACTCTACCAAATTTGAATCTGCTGTAGAACGTGGATTAAAAAAAGTTGATGCAGATTTCAGTGACGAGGACAAAATCATAGAAAATGCTTAAAATCAAAAAAATTGAAATCGAAAACTTCCGGGGTTTAAGATTACCCGTTCACTTAGATTTTTACAAAGGAAAAAACCCAACTTCTGTGCTAATATATGGTCGAAATGGTACTGGTAAAAGTTCAATTGTTAATGCATGGGAATGGTTTAACAATTCTGACATTGCATCACTGAATAGGGAAGGTGTCTCTGCATCGGATTATCCCCATAAAGCATCTGGTGGTAAAGATTGCTATGTTTCGATTGATTTTGAACATCCCAGTATACAAACAGTGAAAGCTTGTTTCGATAGTAAAAAAATAAATACTCCGATAATATCAGGCAGATATGAAGAATTTAAATTATTAAGTACTTATCCAAATTATTTAAGATATGCAGATTTACAGGAATTTGTATATAAAACTAAGAAGGAAAGATACAAATATATTACCAGGTTCTTCGGTCTTGAAAAATTTGGATTATTACAGGAAACTCTGCAGAAATCGATCAATAAGCAGTTATCAAGTTTGCAACAATACAAGAGTTTATTAAATTTAAATACGGCTGAAATCACTCCGATGACTGGTACGACTGATGTAGATGAAAATCTGGTTATTGGTTTTTTGAATAAAATAGCTTCAAAGTATGGTATTCCTCTCATCTCGACATTTGAGGATGCTATAACCTTAAAAACTGCATTAGAGAAGATCGTACAAGATAATCCTGTTGCTAAAGAACTCTCTGAATGGACTAGTTTTCAATCGAGGCAAAACCTGTTTTATCCTATAGACTCTTTGACAACGAACTGTTCAAATCTTGAAAATGTATTTAATACTTTGAAGATTGATGAGGAAAACATAAAACAGCTCATCTTATCTGAACTATATACACTTAGTATTGAAATTATTCCTAAACTGGATGATAAATCTACCTGTCCAGTTTGCGATAAAAAATTTGGAGATGATTTGCTAGTTCATATAACAAACAAACATACTTTGTTGGAGATCCTCAATAAGAAGAAGGAAGAGTTTGACTCAATTAAAGTATTGCTTGAAGACGACATTGAAGGTTTATCAAAGAAAATTGCCGCTATAAAATCTGAAGATAGTACTACAGTACTGTCACAGTTTTCGCCATTTTTCTCTGATCTTGATACTATTTACAGGGGACTTCCCAACCTGTCTTCAATACTGAAAAAGCAACTCAAGGATATCGATGAGATAGTGATTAGTAATGATGAATATGTTTCAAAAATAGACATACTACGAGTAAATGAAACTCTGAGCAAGAAAGTAGTATCAGATAAGATCGAATACCTTTCTAAAGACGAGACTAATAAAAATTTAGCTCAAGACTACTCGGAGGTCGATAAAATTATATATTCATACAAAAACTTCCGTATCAACTTCGCAAAGGTCACTTATTTGCAAGATATTCATACAAACATGGCTCTTTTTCTTTCCGAGTTGACCACATATATACAGGCAACAATTCAATCTACATTTAATACTATTTCCACGAACGTTATAGATTATTTCAACTTTTTAGAAGGATCAAATCAGTTCTTGAAAAACCCTGTCTTAAAATTAATGACTGGCAAAGATAAAGCTGTTGAATTAGAGATTGAATTTGTGTCAGAGAAGGTGACACCTGCATTTAAATTTTTAAGTGAAAGTCAGGTTAATAGTTTTGGTTTGGCCATTTTTCTAGCGGCTGTGAAGCACTTCAATAGCGATTTTAAATTTTTTATATTAGATGACGTTGTCAACAGCTTTGACAGTTTTAAACGCCCCAAAGTATCCCAGCTTATAGCTACACGCTTTAGTGATTTTCAGATTTTGATGATTACTCATGATCAAATCTTTTTTGATACAGTCCAAAGAGACTTCCCCAGTTGGCAACGGTATAAATTTACGTCTTGGGACTATGCTACGGGACCGAGGTTTAGGTTAGCAAAAAATTATTCAGAGGAAATCAAAGAGTATCTGCTAGAAGATAAGCCTGTTACGGCGGGTCAGTCTTTAGGGCGATATTTAGAATGGACTTTTGGGGTATTGAATGAAAATTTACAAACTCCGCTTAGATATAAGTTAGATAATATATATACATTGTCTGAATTTTATGAACCCTTACTGAAACGTTTGAAAGATAAGTTGAAACCAGGGCAGCGACACCATATATTACTGCAAAAGTTCAATGAATTTGAGCAGGCGACCATATTTCGAAATTATTGTGCACATTGGAAGAATGAAGCTAATGCATTTACAACTGATGAAATAGATTCGCTGTTTGAAAAGTGGTTACAAATTGAGAGTATGATTTTCTGTGGGGATTGCAAGTCTTTTATTAGTCTCAGTTCTCCGGGTGGAAGTTTAGAATATCTAAGATGCAATTGTGCATCGTTGGATTTAAAGATAGAATCTAATTACACGGAAGCATAGCCAGGTCACTGGTGAACATTGGATTAAAAAATAATTTTATAAAGCATTGAACAGGATGATAAAATGTACTTTCTCACCTACAATAAATAATTAAGAATAACCTTTGAATGAACTACTTTACGCTTAATGACCTGGAATTGTTAAAACGGCTATCAGGTAAAAAATATAATAAAAATAACAATGAATCTGTCGCTAAGTATGCAAGCCTACAGCCCCTTTATGAGAAAGTAGAATATTGGGCCAGACTTCTACAAAAAAAGGTTTTTCCCAGTGGTGAGGCGAGGGCGATCAAGAGGCCATCGAATCAGGGTCAGGTTTTTGAATCATATCACTGGGCAAAAGTTTGGCCTGATCAACAAACTTATAAGTATAATCATTTAGCTTTTACTGTTGCTGTTACCAAAGATGGGGTTTATGAGTTGAAATTTGACGTTATCCAAAGGCATAAGGTACCACAGGATGTATTAGAAAAATATGATTTATTACGAGGCAAATTCTGGAATTCAACCATTGTTGAACGCTTTCAATATGAATCTATAAGTAACTGGGATGATCTAATTGCAGAAAGCATAATATGGATTAAAAAAGTAATTTCTATCTATGATGGATTCTACTCTTATCTCACAGAAGATGAGGGACCGAACCATTTTGGCGTTATTGCATCAATTGGCTGGAATAGCAGTGGATGGAAAAGTAAACCTTCCGATGACGATTTAAAACATGCTAAATCTTATGGTTGGGTAAATGAGAATGGAATGATGGGCGAAAGCTTAAACTTTGCTATAGACAGTCACAGCAAAAGTGATTATATAGGTTTAAGTCCGAGTTTTAATAAGACTCCGACTTTTAAAGAAAAAATAAATATTGTTTTTATGATCTCCAGTAAGCCAGGTGGATCACGAATGATTGTCGGTTGTTATGCATTTCCAGAGATCGGATCTTTCAAAAGAGATATTTTTGAAGAACCAATATATGAGCATGGCAATATAAAGGCATTAACAAGTGATATAGTCCATCTGGACAATTATTTAGCAGTGAATGAACATGATTTTCTAAAGGTGGGTCAGAAGTTGAGTAAAATGAGTTTTACCTATCTGGATAGAAAGCGAACGCTTAATCTTTTGTTTTTATTACTGCAACAAAATCCAGAACTTGAAAAGCTTAGACTCATAATACACAAAGTAATTAGCACAACGGACAGAATTCTTATTAATCCTATGAAACTTAACAAACCTAATTTAAATACTATTCTATATGGTCCTCCAGGAACAGGAAAGACATATGAAACAATAGATTATTCCCTAAAGATTGTTGCACCAATGGAATATGCAAATATCATTTCCAACAATTTGAGTGCCGCTGATCAACGGTCGGAAATAAAAGATCTCTTTAACCTGTATGTTGATTTGGGTAGAATTGCATTTTCGACATTTCATCAAAGTCTCGGCTATGAAGATTTTATAGAAGGTATTAAACCGGCTGTGGAAGAATATGGAGATACCACATTAGTGACGTATCGAATTGAGGACGGAATTTTCAAACGTCTGGCCAATAAAGCATCGTATAGCATGTTGGTTGCCTCTAGGCCAACTAATCATGATTTGGTAAACGAAAATAGTGATTTTGACCTTCGTTGGGATACGATGCTGGCAGACTTTGGTGAAGCACTTGACAGTCAAGACGATATTGAACTCCAAACTAGATTTGGGACAGTAAACCTAGTCGCAATATCTGACAAAGGAAATCTTATATTTCAACATGGACAGAAGGGGGCTAGAACTTATACTGTATCTTATAATAGGTTGCGACAACTATATCAGGGAATTCATTTAAAAATACAACTTGATGCTATAAAGAATGTTAATCAAACTATTAGATCTATTATTGGTGGTTGTAATACCACAGCTTATTATGCTACCCTCGACATGCTTTTAGGAACAGAAATTGATCAACTAGGGGATAATGAGATTTCTTCGAAAAAGATCAATTATTTGGAACAGAAAGATGCACTTGCAAAAGGTGGTTATCAATTTCTTCTACGCCAGGAGGCGGCTGTTAGTTGTGACAATTATGTACTTATTATCGATGAAATTAGTCGGGGTAATGTGTCACAAATATTTGGAGAACTAATTACCAACCTTGAATCGGATAAACGTATAGGCAGAATAGAATCACTTGGAATCATACTTCCTTATTCTAAGGAACAGTTTTTTGTTCCAGAAAATCTACACATTATAGGCACAATGAATACTGCAGACCGAAGTATAGAGGCGCTTGATGTAGCACTAAGAAGAAGATTCGAATTTAAAGAGATATCTCCCAAGAAAGATTTATTAAACGGGTTAATTATTGCAGAAACAATTGATATAAAATCTCTCTTTGTAGTACTAAACAAAAGGGTGGTAGCTTTGCTAGGTAAGGATCATGAGATCGGCCATGCTTATTTTCTCGAAGTCGATTCTATTGGGAAGCTCAAAGTTGTGATTGCAAATAAAATTATTCCATTATTGCAAGAGTACTTCTTTAGTGATTATGGGAAAATTGGTTTGATAATGGGAGAGGGATTTGTAGAAAGTAATATAAATGATGATCTAAGCGGTATACAAAAGATTTTTGCTCAATTTTATAATTATGAAGTTGCGGATTTTACAGGTGATGAATTGTACTATATTCGAGATATATTGAATATGGATGATGCGATTTTTATAAAAGCAATAAAAACTATGATGGGCATTCTATAATGTTAAAATCAGAGGAACAACATATTACAGTTTATGAGCACGAATGGCTGCGGACTGACAAGAAAAATTTTAGAGATAAGAGATTGCCAAATGAATGTTACAAAATACTTTGTGAATTTTACGGCAAAGCAAAACTGCCATATTATTCGCTTATCCATAATGGAGTACAGTTCTGCCAATATGTAGGCGTGCTAAAAGTTGGCCGATTCACAATAGAAATATTACCCAAGGCAGATCGAAATCGTGTCCCCGAAGATGCCCATTGGCAGAAAGTCCTAATTGAAATGCTTTATAAAAGTGGAAATTTTCCAGTGAGTGCACCCAGCGCTGCTGGACTTTCACTCATAAACAATCACATATTAGATCTTTACTTGAAGCTTTTTTTGGATGGGGTAGAAGCTTTAGTTCAAGCTGGTCTAATTAAAAAATATTCCTCACAAACGGGAAATGTGAAGATCCTAAAAGGCAAAATACTTTTAACGAAGCACCTTCAGCGAAACCTAATTCATAAGGAAAGGTTTTTCACAAATTACAGTGTATATGGTCGTGATCATGTATTGAATCAGCTTTTAGTAAAAACTCTGTCCATAATACCTCAAATTTCTAGTTTTTCTATAGGTACTAGAGCAAAACAATTATTGGTCCATTTTCCAGACATAGGCATAATTGAAGTAAAAAGAGAAACTTTTGAACGCCTGCGATGGGACAGGAAAAGCGAACCGTATCACAACGTTATTAATATAGCCCGTATGCTACTATTAAACTTTCATCCAAGTCTTAATGAAGGACACCAGCAAGTTCTTGCTCTTCTATTTGATATGAACAATCTCTGGGAAAGGTATGTGCTGTATAGTTTAAAAAAAGAAGCTCTGAAATGCAAAGGTATTTTCGTGAGTGGCAAGGAAAAAAGTAGATTTTGGAATAATCGTAATATTATTCCCGATATTGTAATTAGAGAAAATAATAAGGTGATAATCATTGATACAAAATGGAAGAGCTTGAAGGACCAAAAACCAGCGATAGAAGACGTCAGACAGATGTATGCTTATAACCACCATTTTAGGAGTCATAAAAGTATAATGCTCTATCCAAATACGTATATGATAAAGGGAGTAAAAGCTAGTTATTATTTGCCCAATCCCTTTATTGAAGATACTAGGCACACTTGTGAAGTGATGTTTATCGATGTTGTTACAGCAGAGGGGCAATTGGATCCTGTCTTTGGAACAAAACTCTTGAAGTTATGTTTGACCTAGAAGTATGATTTGCAATAAGAGTTAACCTCAGCTATTAGTCCAAATATGGATTAAGTGTAAATTACAAGTCATCTAGAGTAAAGGTTCATCTTAATCTTTACAGAATTACTTCAGACAGATCTGTGCTTTAAACGCTTCGTGTTTTTCCAGTAATTTAAAATTTAACTGCTTGATGCGAAAGCATAATGCTATGCAAGATTTGATTTTTTGTAGCACCATTATAATGATTTTATGAAGCCCAATTTATAATTCGAGAAAGCATATGTCAATATTTACCATAGTCTTAGCTTATTATTTTTTTGCAAAAAAATAATAACTTGTATGTTCTTTAAGATTTGATCTGAGCATTCCAAATTTGTATATTGTGTTGCTTAATGATACTATTGATGGTATTTTTGTGTGGATATTCTGGAACATGTTACCCTACTGTTATGGTGTAAAGTAAAATCAGTCAAGCTTTTACTAACATACCGACAGAAAACATGACAATGAAAAGACCACAGAGAGAGCTTGGCGAAGGGCTATTGATCAGTAGAAGCAGTGATATCTTTTTAGCTATCGCTAATAGCTTAGGGAGAATCTTAGACTAGACATGGATTTCATGGATTCAAAAAAAAGGGCCTGAAATAATTAAACTTTTCTAATGTAGTACACTCCCAAATTCGCGGAGAGGTTAGTAGTAGAAAGTGGCCAATTTTTAGCTACCTTAGCAACGATTGAGTTTGACGTGTTGAAAATTTCGCAAAAATAAAAACCCTTAATCGTTTTGATTAATGCACAAAGACAAAATGACAGTGAGCTATGACAAATATTATCAAGAAGAACGGATACTTGAAAACTGCCGTATTCAGGAGTTGAACATTACTAAAAATAGAACTTTATCGACTCGAAATCAAGATTTTCAACAAGCTAAACAGGGGAAGAATGACGAATTCTATACATCACTAGAAGATATAAAACTTGAGATGATTCATCACACCAACCATTTTAAGGGCAAGGTTATTTATTGCAACTGTGATGATCCGCGGGAAAGTAATTTCTTTCAATATTTCTATAACAACTTTGAGAAGCTTGGTTTAAAGAAGTTAATAACATCATGCTATCGAAGCTTAAATGCCGATTCGTTTGAAAACAAGGTATCAAAGAAAGCAGTATATTTGGAGTATAGTGGTAGGCAAAATGGTGACAGAAGTTCAGAAGATGAACTGGTAAATATCAAGGAATTTAAAGGAGACGGGGATTTCCGTGGCGCTGAAAGTATCGAATTATTACGACAAGCAGATGTTATAGTGACAAACCCACCATTCTCTCTCTTCCGGGAGTATTGTGCTCAGTTAATGGAGTATAAAAAGAAGTTCATAATCATAGGAAATATGAACGCAATCACGTATAAAAACATCTTTCCACTAATTCAAAATAACGAGTTATGGTATGGTCCGAGTATCCGAAGTGGAGACAGGGAGTTCCGTGTGCCATCTGATTATCCACTTGCAGCCTCTGGAACGAGAAAAGATGAATATGGTAATAAATATGTTCGGGTTAAAGGAGTTCGTTGGTTTACTAACCTAGATTTTCCAAAAAGACATATAGACCTTCTTCTTGAAAAAAGGTATTCTCCACGTACAAACCCAAAGTATGCGAACTGTGATGCGATAGAGGTTGGAAAAACTAAAGATATCCCGTATGACTATGAAGGCCAGATGGGAGTGCCTATTTCATTCTTAGACCAATACAATCCTGATCAATTCGAGATACTTGGATCTAGTAGAACATTAAGTCGGCCAATGTCTGAAATGGCTGAAAAAGGTAGCTACTCACAAGGTGGGCCACGTTTTTATTTGCCAAATGGTGATGGTAGTTATCGCCGGATGTATGAGCGTATAATTATTAAAAAGAAACATTAAATATTATGTCATTTCGTTATCTTGGTAACAAGACAAAGCTTTCAGAATGGATAGTTGGTGAGATAAGTAGGGTTGTTCCTGCTGGCTCTTCAATTGCGGATCCAATGTGTGGTACTGCTTCTGTCTCATTAGCGTTGGCACAAGCTGGTTACTCAGTTACAGCTGCTGATGCTCTGGCTTTTCCTGTTATACATGCTCGCTCTCGCTTATTGGCTAAGCATGCGCCAGCTTTCAAAGCTTTTGGTGGATATGATAAAACACTAAATTGGCTACGTTCAATCCCACCTAAGGAAGGATATTTCTTTAGAGAATTTGGTGATGCCGGTAGCCCTGCAAATGGGCGGCAGCCTCGATTATATTTCTCCGCTTCTAATGCCGCACGCATTGATGGAATTAGAGAAAGTATATTGAATCTTGCAAGCTCTGGCACTATTAGTGAACTTGAACATAGTGTATTACTACACAGCCTAATTCTGTCAACTAACAAAATTGCAAACATAAGTGGTACTTATGGCTACTTTTTAAAAGAACTATCAAGAAATGCTCAACAGGCAATTACATTCGAACCACTCCAGTTTGAGCAAACCCCAGGCAATCATACTGTAGTACTAGGACCTATTGAACAACACGCTTCAAGCATTTGTGCAGATGCTGTATATCTGGATCCTCCTTATACAAAACGTCAATACGCTGGTAACTACCACATTCTTGAAACTTTAGCTCAAGAGGATGAACCGATTGCTGCAGGCGATGGTGGTCTCCGTCAATGGCAAGAGCAAGCATCAGACTTTTGTTACCGTCGCTTAGCCGGTAAGGCTTTTCGTAAAACTCTAGAACAACTAAATGTACCTCATGTATTTATATCTTACAGCCAAGATGGTCAAGTTCCCGAAGATGAACTTCTTGCAATTTTGAATGATTTTGGAAAAGTGACAATACGCGAGAAATCATACAATCGATATCGTAGTAACAACAAGGTGAAAGAAGGCCGTTTATTAGAACGCCTTTATCATATAGAGAGGTAATTAATCATGACGAATAAATTAAATATTAAGCGTATCTGGTGGCGCAACGTACAGCCAGGGGAATTTTATAATATAGAACGTTACCACAGAATTGAGGGTGGTGGTGGATCTTTATACATTGAAATTCCAAGTTCTATAGTTCCTGATACTCTTGATTTTCTAGATATTACAGAAACTGGCTTTAATTCTATGACCTCTTTTGTCATACAAGCGTTTGTAATCGGAAGTCCACAAATATGTGGGCCGATAGAATTTCGTAGTAAAGCAGGTGGCCGTATGCGTATTGCAAATCAGAATAGACAACAGCCAAGCTCACAACGACATCCGGCATGGATATTTATGCGTGATTTTCCTATGGCACCTGACGATGTAGCTAATAAAGAAGAAGCTCTCAAATATTTTCCTGATGGAGGCTTACGTATATATATCGCAAAGACGTTCGATGAAAAATACTATGCAGGTTTTACAAAAGGGCATCGCCCTTCTAATATGAAAGATAATAATCCAATGTTTGAACTCTATAGCAATAAAGTTGGCGGGGTAATTAATGCAGAACATGTCAGATAAACTTAGAGATATTCTCAGTTCATGGGAAAAGGGGCGGAATGTACTTTTGTACGGTCCTCCTGCCACAGGCAAAACACGGCTTATTAGTGAGCTGTTTCAAATTTTGAAATCACCGCAAGAGAGTGATGAAGGTATCATGCTTGATCCCGATGATGCAAACACTCCATTTAGCAGGCCAGAGCAAGCTATACCTATACCTAAGCCCGTGAAAGTTGTATGGACTACATTCCACCAATCCTATGGTTATGAGGATTTTGTATTAGGTTTAAGGCCTGAAATGACAGGATCCGGAACGAAGCTTAAACCATTTGCTGGAGTTTTTCTTGATGCTGCATTAGAATTGTCCGACAACACATCAGAGTATAATTCAGTTGTAATCTTTATCGATGAAATCAACCGAGGTAATGCCGCTCGCATCTTTGGTGAATTTATGACATTTCTCGATTTTGATTATCGTAGGGATGGTCGTGTAGCCCTTCCTCTTCCTCTTAGACAACTTAATTACATAGACGGCCACAGTGAGGAAATTTACCGAGCCGAAGGACAAGAAGCTAAGATCCCTTTTGGATTTACATTTGCAAAGCATATTTATATTGTGGCAACCATGAATAGTGTCGATAGAGCTGCTGTTCCTATTGACAGTGCCCTCGCCCGTAGGTTCGATCGAATTGAAATGCGACCAAATCTATCTGTTCTTGCACAGAAATGGGGTTTGGATGAGAGTTTACTTCTCATACCTATTGATGATAACTGGCAAAACTTAAGCCCTTTAGAAGCTGCATATTTGCTTCTTGATCGTTTGAACCTAGCCATTGCAGCTGATCTTGGTCCTGAATTTGAGCTTGGTCATGGATTACTTACTCAATTGACAACTAGCAATTCAACCGAAAATGTTATATGGAAAGCTTTAGCCAAGGCATGGGATGAAGTCATTTATCCTCAACTTGAAGATAGATATTCAGGCAGGCCTGAACAATTGATTGAATTACTCCGCGTTGATACTCCTCCATTATCTGGTAGTTATGCCTGGACACTTCGAACCACATTGGGTAGCAGTATACGGGCTAGGACACTCACTCCAGTTTGCGTTAGTGAACTTCAACTTGAGGAAATAAAGAGGTCATTTAGGTGGCTGACTCGTTAATGACACTCAATCGAATTCGGCTCCAAGAGTATGGAGAACCTGTGGTGCTTCGAGCTGATGATATAGATATTCCTACTCTAATCGAAGCAAGTATTCGATGGAGAAAGATTCTAGGCCTTTCTGTTGAACCGTTTAAGGTAGAAAACCTAGGAAATGGACAAATTCGATTGCGTGCCGAAGCTATAACTGGTGTCGTAAGAGTAGGCAATACTGATATCGAGATAGCTCCAAAGTTCTTAGATTCTACCGAAGGTAATTGGCAAAGTATACTATGGCGAATACTAATGGTGGTTGAGGGTGGCTATATTGATGAGAATTTAACATCTGCTCACCATGTTGAAGCTTTAGCAATCCCTGACCTTCTTGCAGAAATGTTCTTAGCATCATATGCCCAAGGTGCAGCACGTGGTTTACCCCGCAATTATTTATCAGAGCAAAACCAAAGTACAAGCTTGAAGGGTGCATTCGATATATCACGTATAAGTGAGTGGGTTTCTCGACCGTGGATTGTACCTTACATAACTGACTACTTTACAGATGATACAACCTTAACAAGGTTATTTTATTGGTCCGCAACTTGTCTTGCAGCAACGGTTAAGTTACCAAGTCGTGCAAAGTCACTGCGTGAGATTGCTGCAAGCCTTGCTCATGTAGGCAGGAATCCTCCGCATCTTATAGAAGCACGAAGGACTCAACTTAGTTCCCAGCATCAAGGGCTTGAAGCCGCAAGATTAGTAGGGTTATTGCTTTTAGAAGGAGCTGGAGTAAATCATGCTAGTGGTGGGCACTCTCTATCAGGTTTTTTGTGGAACTCAGATACAATATACGAAAATTACATCTTCTGGTTATGCCAACAAGCAGCAAATCGACATGGATTGAAGGTTACTAAGAATGAAGTGAGTTTTGGGAAGATAATAAATGGAGAAGGTGGCAAGCTAAAGACAACTCCCGATGTAGTATTTCGTAATGAAACTGGCGATCCCGTTGCGGTAGCTGATGCCAAATATAAGCTATTGGGATCCCGACCTAAAGCTTCAGATATTTATCAAGTATTCACCGCCGGCCATATTCTAGGCTGTAATAAGGTTTCGCTAACCTATCCTTCATCGAATACTCGGGAGCGTACAGTTTGGTGTATTCCTTCTGCTTTAGGTGGACTAGATATTGTCTTAACAGCGCTACCAATTAATTTGATGGTTTTGTCAATATCGTATGGCCATAAAGCATTGATAGATACTATCAGTTCTTGGTTAAGAGATAAATGAGTTGTTATTGATGCAATCATTAACTTTTGGAGGCGGACACGGACTGGCTTAGAAGAGTTTTATTCCACGGTTGACATCAAAGATCGCGAGACACTCCGTGCCAGCGTGGCGCTGCTTGAACAGTTCCCCAGTAATGTCAATAATGCACCTATTATTGCATTGGTGGACAATCAGCCCGTACAGCAAACAGAGATGCCTAAACCCGAAGCCAGTGCGTTCGATTGAAAACCTGCTCGAGATGGCAGAGAGGATGAATAATTATGTAAATACTGAAATAAATTTAATAAGATAACACGCCGACTGGTACACTTTTCAACCGGAATCTTGGTATATAGTTCAACCGTTATATATATTATTATATCAGCATAAAACAATATTTGACGAGAACGTGAATATATCTATTATAGGTTGATAATTCGGTGATTTTATATTCTATGATCTTCAATGAAAGTGAAATCTTAGTTGTATTATGTATAATGGGTGTGGACTCATCAAAAGTCTTCGATGTTTTTCTAAAAATATTAACTATTTAACGTAGAATACCACCAGATTTCAAGGTATCATTCGTATTATTATAGTACTCATGTTTGGTCAATGTCCATCTGACTTAGAGTTCCGGCCTACCAATAATTTCGGCGTTCCAGAAAAGGAGATTATCACGTGTTGTGAGGTTTACCACACTTACACACCTCCAAAATCACCAGTCCCTTTTCAAAATTATTGAAATTTGAAACTACAACTTCAAAATTGTTGTTTTCTAAAAAATCAATCCATTTTTGTATTATAATCACTTCATCATTTCTATTGGCATCATCCAATAAGATTAAAGTTCTGTCAGCAAAATGCTTATATAACAAAGGGACAGCAGGATATCGAGCTAAAAATTGAGTTGTTCTTGGGGGACCATCAATGATCAAAATGTCAATTTTGTCTTTAAACTCTAAATTATGGGTGTCATACCATTTCCAGCTTTGCTCAACCTCATTGTAATTGATTAATGGGCAGTGTTTGACAATTGAAAAGTCAATTATTTCATTAATTTTAATATTTTGTGTAGTCTTTCTTGCGTATGTACTATCGTGATCAAAAGAAATCGATTTGCCAAAGTTATTCATTTTCAAAGCTAGACCGATAACCAGTGTGGAGACACCGCTACTCGCTTCCATAATGAATCTCGGTTTTTCAATAGAAATTACCTCAGCAATTTTTGCAAGGAAATCTGGTGACCCGGCCCAGCCTCGGGTAGGGGGTAAAAACTTAAGATTAGGTAAGGAATTATACAACTGCAGTAATGACTCATACTGTAAAAATTGATTTTCAAACTTCTGTTCAATATTAGAAATTAATGATTCGCTAAAAGTGCTAAGTTCATTCTCAATTTTATTAGTGATCTCATTTTCTAATTCTTGATTTTTGCCTAAATTATCTACTTCAATCTTTTGTGAATTAGTACTAAAATATTCTAATTGCTGATTTAATAGATCCAACTTCATCTCTATTCGCCTTAAATCAGCCCTGTTTAAACTAGATTTTGAAAGCTCAATCGGAGGTTTAAATGATGCCTTTAGAATCGAAGATATCTTCTTAAAAATGTTCATTTACTGTTCAATCTTTCTACTAATTTACACCTGCACCATATAGTCCGAACACTTTGAACATAACTCATAACAATTCCTCAACCCTTTACGAAGGTCTCTAATTTGCTTTTGCCTTATTTCTCCATACCAAATGTCTATAATATTTTGATTACGGATATTTCCAATTTTATGAATACCATAATAGTCTAGGCAACACATTACAACTGAACCATCATATCTAACGTCAAGCTTCTTCTCAATCTTGGAACAAGCAGCTTTAACCGGTAATACCAGCTCTTCTTCTTTGTGCTGAACATATCCAGCTCGATTGCCGAAATCCTCACCACCCTTAACAATAATGTATTCCCAAGGATATTCCTGCAATTTTAGTTCCTCATTGAATTCATTACATTTTTCTTGAAATTCTTCGTCAGTTTTCCAATCATAGATAGAAAGTGTAAATTCCTTAATATTATATTTGCTCAGTTTTTCTACTACATCTTTGGTTAAATAATCACCATTAGTGAATATATAGTTCCTTAAACCTAATTCTTGACATTTTTCAAAAAAAGAAAAAATCCTTTTGTCAGTAAAGATTTCATTGTAAAAATGAAAAGATATTAGTCCTTTGTAATCAATCTCAGCCAGTTCGTATAATACCTTGAAGATCAATTCTTCATTCATTCTAACTTTTACTCGGTTATCATTTGATCTGGTGCAAAATGAACATGATCTGTTACAATAGGAGTTACACTCAATTGAAATTTTAGTGAAAAGTGGATACGGTAGGTCGTTAATCATTTAATTAAGCTTTTGTTTGAAAGTTTGTAAAGTATCAAAATATGTAACATATTTTCTAGGTATTTGAAACATAGATTCAGCAGTTTCAGCATAATTATTTATACACGTTAAAGCATTTGTAAATCCTGTTTCCTCAACTACCTCAGCGATTTGTTTATTGAAAGCTCCATGTGGATATGCAAATGAATCTATGTTCTTCCCTAAAAATTGTTCTATTTTATCCTTACTACCCCTTACCTGGCCAATTAACTTCGTCGTTTCAATCTGCGTTAGTTTTACATGATCAACTGTATGGGCTCCAATTTCTACTCCCAGTCTGCTTAATTCGATTATCATGTCTTTTGAAAGTATCTTAAGGTCAGGATTGTTTTTTAGACCCCATGAAGCTTGTTGTCCAAGGCAACCTACAACAGGGTATATAGTTGATGGAAAATTGAATTTTTTCAGAATTGGAAAGGTGATATCATAAAATTTTTCACAACCATCATCAAACGTAAGAACTACAAATTTTCTGTCTATATGGCCTTTAGTACAGATTAAATCCACTGCTTGCTTTAAAGAAATAACCTCATGATCTGAGTTACTAAGAAACTCCATTTGCTGGTAAAATGACTTTGTTTCGCAAAAACAGTCTAAATTTGTATTGTTGTTTGGAGTATCACCGATTTGATGATAGAGCAAAATGTTTGTTTTATTACCATTGTCGTTCTGAAAAGGAGTTTCCACAGGAAGTACTATTTTATTGATTTAATAAATTACTTAAAATTGTACAAGAGTTTTGCACTCCATCGACATTTAAATCTAAGACAGGCACTTCAAGGTTATTAAGCTTATTCAAGATAAGGGTCGACAATTTTTCTGCTTTAAGGTCTTCTGCTAATATAATCTCCAAGTGACCACTCTTCTCGAATATTTCAATTCTCAGGTTCTGCTCTTTATTGCCTCCGGCAAAATCTCTACTGTAAACCAACAATGGCTTTTTTATAGATAACGCCTCAATTATTGAATTATATCCTCCTAGGCAAATTATTAATGAGGCTTTAGAAAGATGATTTAGGTATTGATCACCATCAAATTTCTCAATTGTGATATCATCAGATTCTAGTAAACGAACTTTATCGTACTGTTGTTTGAAGTCTTTTTGGAATGCTCCAGAAAACAAAAGCAGCTGATGTTTCTTTTTTGCTTTTATACTTGCATGACTATCAATAACCGCTTCAATTAATTCATTACCTATTCGCCCACCAGCAACTGAAATGAGAATAGTTGGGTAGCTGTTATTTTGATGTGTTGCAGGGATTGTTCGCACAATATATCCGGTTTGCACTATAGGAATTTGTATTTTATTTATTAGCGGGAAGCTATGTGATAAATTTACAAATTTTTCATCACCATGGACGAGAACCAGATCGTATAATTCATTAATTAAACTGCAAACATAATTATCTTTTTTTCCTCCCTTGCTAGATTCAATAATGTCGCGCACGCTGTTTACAATTTTTACCTTTGGCTTAATAGATTTCGCCTTGTGGATTAAGTGTATGACTTCGGTCTCGAAGAGAAGTCCAAATGGAAAATGTTCAGTTATTACAATGTCTGGTTCAATCTCTTTTATGGAAGTGATAATTATATTCTGCCGCATTTGAAAGCACTCAGCTAAACTTTGTGATGGGTCTACTGGTGTCAAATGATCCTCTGTCTCATTTTTATAAATGCCAGGTAATTGAATACAATTTACTAGTAGGGGGATATCAAAATTAGGGACAGCTTCGCCTCCATTCAGAATGTAAACTCGGAATCTACTACTGAGGCCTTTTGCTAGCTCTAATGTGCGTACCAAATGTCCAATCCCATAAACATACTGGCAGTGTATTAGAATCTTTATATGAATATTTTTTTGGATCATATCGTTATAGTTGGGACTGAAATTACAATTTCTCTTCGTCTTAGGTATAGCTTTTTTCAAGTCCAAAAGCTGACGTAAATACGTTAGATTGTTTTAGAATTTGAGAACCATATATTCCGCTCATGATCTGAACAGGAACAAGGTGGTCTTCAATTTGTGATAAGATAGTTTTTTTGTCTTTCTGGCCAACAAGGTAGTCGGCAAACTCTTGCACCACTTTGTACTTAACCCAATCCATATCCACGAACGAATCTGACGGCTTATTAGAGGGCTCTATAATGTCATTCAACCTATAGACTTTAGGCTGGTTTTCTGCACCAGCTATCATTGGATTTCTGAAGACATAGATATCAAAATGGTTCTTTCCACCCAAATAATCTTCAGATCCTTGGGCCTCATCATGTTTATCACTTGCTTGATAAGCATGAATCTGGATATTTTGAAATGGTCCTTGCTGGATGTGATAGCTTTCATGCTTTATGCGCCCATTTCCTTTATATAAGTCCTGCCCTGGTTGCAACCAAGTACGGCCTGCAAATCCATTATGAATGAGATTTATACTAAAATTGGCAATTGCTTCTTCATCCTTTTTCAAAGTTATAATTGAGGAGATGTCAAGTTCGCCAAAATTAAGACATATTTGTTTAAGCTCCTCATCAGACCACTGATTCACCTCTTTATATTCTTCACCTAACAAAGCTTGATAATCATCTTGTGTGAGTTGAGCGAAAAATCCATTTGGTTGTATAAATGAACTTGTAATTTCCATCTTATCTGCAACCTTTTCAGGCAATCCAGCGGCGTTGTAAAATTGGTAAACTGTATCAAAAATATGGTAACCACTATGAGATGCTTTACCATATCCAAAACAATACGGATGGTATTCCTGTGTTACTATTTCGTTCGGTAACCTCCATTGCCCATCACAATGATAGGCTTGGATAAATGTTACTGGGCAATTAGTTTTATCGGCTACTTCACGAATCAGACTTCCGACAAACTGAAATCCTTTATGGAAACGACGCTGGGAATTTACTAGAAATATTGTTTCTTTTTTGAGTTGTAGATCTTTGTATTTTTCCAAAAGAAGAATATAATCATCCAAAATTCCTGTTGCGCTGCTTAACTGACTTGTTGCGTGTGCGCGAGTACTTATTGGTTTGTCGATGAGGATATTTAATCCATTTTCCAAAGCCCATTCAGCATAGGTTCGATGTACCAACGGCTCTGTAGCAATTATTACACCGGTAATACCCTCTTGGATCATGAAATCTGAAAGTCTCGTCGCAAAGTTTGAAGGAATTGCTTCTACAAACGGCTCAATAAACCAGGTGTCTGTTTCACTAAATTCTTTCAAAGCCAAACCTACTGATGATTCCTGGCTTTCTAAATCAATTACCAAAGCTAATTCTATATGTTGTATTAGTCGCAACGCCGGTAAATAAACTCGTTTCGCATGTGGACCGCATCCAATTAGGATAATGCGTGCTTTTTGTATTTTGTCTCCCACGTTAGATAGTTTTAACCATATATTTAAGTGCCGGTTTATAATACAATGAATTTACTTAGGCAGGGATTTCTCCTGCGACGGTAACTCTTTTTAGTACTCGCCGAGTAGTCGCATCAAAAGCTGGACGATAATGCAGGGTCGCACGATTGTCCCAGAAAACTAGATCACCATTTTTCCAGTTGTGCTCATATCGGTACTTTGAAGAGATGATATGATTATGCAATTTTGCCACAAGTTGTGAACCTTCTTCATAAGGAATGCCAATAATTTCCATTTCATATGCGATATTTAAATACAATATTTTTTCATGGGTATTGGGATGTGTCCTAACTAGAGGGTGTTCAAAAACTTCTCCTGGAGGGATTTCTATTCGGCTATCGACATATTTCCCCGATACAGAGCCAAATGGTCTGTGAAATGGATTGTATGTAATAAGTTGTAAATCTTTTATAGCTTGCTTGGTTTCAAATTCGAGATCATTATATACTTGCACCATATCAATCCAAATTGTTGGGGCAGCATTTTCTTGTATATCGACTGCATAAAGTAATGATGCAGCTGAAGGACGTTGCAGCCATTGATGATCCGAATGAGGAAGTACTTCCTGATGGCCTAAATAGGAGTGGGTGTATTCATGTGCTTGGTTACCAACGATCACAATTGCATTAGCTGAATCTTTACTTCCGAGTACCGGCGAATTAATATCTGGTACAAATGGGGAGCCAAATCGATGAGCGAACTCTTTTAATTGATTATCGGTCAGATTTTGATTTTGGAAAATTATCAGTCGATACTTGTTAAGTAGATCTTGAATTTTACTGACATTATCCGAACTCAAAAATTCTGATAAATTGTGATTATTGACTATCACACCGATGCCATTTTCTTGAGGAGTTATCTTGAGTTCTTCAACTTCCATTTTTTTTATAGTCTTTTTAATTAAATGGGGTATTTAAATTATTGTCCTTAGCATCTTTCATTAATGCCTCGCTAAGATCCTATACCTTACTTGCATGGATTTAATTACAAATAGTATACTGTGGTTAAAGATATATTTTTTAGATAACCCATAATGATATTTTATAATTTTATGCATCAAAAATGGTCACGCTAATTAATAATACTTCTAAGTCCTTTTCTTAGATATAAACACATAATATTATCTTATTTTAAGAACAAAAATACATATTGATTTAGTCATTAATTACGGTTTCCCGTAACGTGTAACTGCGATGTCGGCTTAAGTTCAAAATGATTAATGTTTCAAGAACATTTGATGATAACTACACCTAAATTCACAAGACTGCTACCGAATAATGCTTTTAATTCTTTTTAATCTTTGTTTGGGTGTAGTTTAGTGTTCCAATGGTTTTCCAGAGCAGTGAGTGGATTTGTTTGAAGGTGATATCGCCCGTCTTAAAATCTAGGTAAAGTCCAAGGAGCTGAGTAGTAGTGAGTAAGGTGAGCTCCATTTTTTTGCAATAGTCCATCATTTGGTCTGGAAAGGGACTTTCATTTCTTTCAATTAAGGCTTTATCCTTAAAAGCATTAATGATGAGGATTCCTTTTGGTGATTTTCCCATATCGTGGTGGTAGGTTGTCACCCACTTCATAAGCTGGGCAGCATTAGCTTCGGCAGCACTTCCTTTTTGTCCCTTGATCTCGATAACCGCAACTTGATCTTTATGCGATATGATCACGTCATCCCTATTTTTCTCTGTATGGAGTAATTGGTAGCCAAATTCTTTTAAGATCTGTTTCACACGTTCTTCGAGAGTGCTAGAGGTGGCAAATAGTAGCTGTTTGAGTTCTGCGTAGGTAGAGAGTAATTGCTGCTGCTGCTGAATTTTTAGTTGTATCCCATCGTGTTCTACAAAAAGCTTGTTAAGCTTGGTTATCTGTGCACCTTCATTGGAAAGGTAATAACCACTGCACCATTCTGGCGTCACGACCTCAGGAATGACCTTATAGCGCGCTTTGAGTTCCTTATCTATCAGTTCAAATGCCGAAGCGATATAGCTAGTCTTCATTTCAAAATCATCATTGCTATCAGCATCAATTGAGATTTCCGGCATCACAATGATATTTCCGCGTGATTTGGATAAAATGATCGAAACTGGCTGTTTGGTAAGATTGATGTTTGCAATGGACATTCCTTTATATTTTGAAAAGCTATGGCTGTAGCTGCATTTAAATTCTTCAAAAAAAGCATGAAACAGCGGATCTGGAAAAATAATATTTGAGCCCTTCTTGCTATTTAGTGTAAAATGCTTTGATTCTAGAGATACTAGGGCGTACAGGTCTATAACCACATTTTCGAAGGCATCGACTTCTGTTTGAAATTCGTAGGTCAACGTTTTTTGCCTTGGTAATCTTAACCACAGGTTTCCTCCACTATTAAAGTAATCGGTTAACTGTTTTGTACGATCTTCGACCTTTTCGAGTATATATTTGTATGTCTCGTATGGCAACCATGCCTCACCATGTTCGGAGCCAATAGTCAATAAAGATAGCTCTTGGTCGATACTGTTCAGGTCAATAATTAGTATGTCAGAATCCAACATATAGTCATCAGAAAAGTAGGTTATTCTATCAACGTATGCTTGGTGGAAAGTTTCCCCGATTTCGGCGATCTTCATATGAGCTCTTTTTCCAGCAATATAAAGATTTCAAATGAGCAAAAAGGTGAAGTAGTCGTTGTTTATTACTGCCTCAGTAAAAATAGCTATTTATGAGCATTTAAAGTTCGCTTATATGCGGGATTCTATTTCTTGGTAGATAATGCAATAAAGATGTCAATTACAGCGACTGCGGTATCATATAATATATATATACTGTAAAAAAGTACAGCCGCTAATATTGAGTCGCAAACAAACATGGATAGAGTGTGTATATGGGGGTTAATGAGCTTGCTTTCAGCAATTATGATAGTTAATATTGATATTATTATCATTGCTACCTGCTCATAAATGGATATTTTAAGTTCCTTAAATGTCTGGGTAAAGTCGTTGTCTTTATTTATTAATTTTATTTCTGTTATTTTACTCAGTATGATAGCTCTAACTGCCGAAGTAATGGCAATTAGAGTTATGGTTAAGCTTATAATATTCTGATGAAGATAATGGGATAAAAATTGACTTTCGATGATATTGCAGAAATACGTCGTGAGGAAGCCTATAAAAAGGAATAAAATGATATTTTTAGCCATCTGTTATTCAAAAATTTTAGTCCAGGTTTCAATTAATTTTAACTGGTTTGTGCTTTCAAACTCGGCGGAATCGATATATGTTTCTTTTATCATAGTGGAGGTGCTTACTTTTTTACTAATTCCTTTTAATTTCATTTTTATGCTATCACCCCCGCCCTCATTGCTGTAGTTTACTAGATTATTTAGTTGGTTGTTTTTTTTATTTATATTTTCCAATACACCATTTTCCGGGGCTTTAAGACTAATGCTCGTCTTGTGACTATTGGTAATGTCAATCAGTTGCTTTAATGGTTCTGTTAAAGATTTAGAGATGTTTGCAAGGTTAGGTTTCACTATCTCAAACTCAAGTTTTTCAATTTTCTTCTGATTCTTATCTACAAAATCCCAAAAGCTTCCTTGATCAACTACAGGTTCAATATGGATTGTTAAATCAAACTTTGCTAATAAAGAACTATAGGCATGTTGTAAAATGTTTTTTACCGTACTAGATCTCTTGAAAGCACTCTGATTGTCTTCTATTAAAATTTTTTGTATACCAGAGTCGTTATTTATTGCAATATATATAAAGGGTTGGTTATTATAATCTAAGGGTTTAAAATCTTTATATAAAGTCGTTTTTCTTTCCACCGCAAGTTTCATAATGAAAATACCATCTTTAGCGTAGTCAATTTCAATTGGAAGTTGAGCGGTATTAATTCCCCTGATGGATTTATTTGCAAGTAGGATTTCGCTAAAAAGCTGGTTCTTTTTTTCTTTCAATTCTTCGACAGTGATATCTTTATTAAAAATTGACAATTGATCAGTTTTAACTGGCACGAGGTGATAACGATAATTTTTGAATGGAATTCTTTTTTTCATTGAGAGTTGATTAATTTAGGTTGGAACTTATAAAACATTATGATATAAATTTCTAATAAATAATAATGTTATATTTTAAATATGGGAAAATTTCGGTGTCAAAACAAATATAGTGAGTGAAATAACAAAACAAGATTTGGATGGAGCGATAGAAGAATTAGAGGCAAAATTTGAATCCGAAAAATTGTCGGCAATAAAGCTTATAGGAACTAGTATCATGGATCATCCAGAGCTTAGAAAGTTTCTAGGTAATGAACCATTTGATAAGATGCTTGCTAAAGGTATTGTCGCGTTAAAGGTTGGATATTACAAAGTGATTGAACAACCATACTATAAGGAATACGATAATAATATTGGTACTTTTGCTGCAAAAGTATTGTACTTCGAAGATCCACATGATATATGTATTGAGTATCCTGCAAATATTGGTCCTATGGTGAATGCTCAAGGAATTTACGTCAAGATCGGGGGCAGTAGTGAGAGAGATCAACTGTTTTATGATTTTCAACGAAATAGGGCATCAGATTCAAAAGAAAATAATTTCCTTCATTCTAAAGCTTTGTTTTTTAATGAGCTTTATAGAAAAGGGAAAATATTCTATATAAGATCTTCAGAATTTTCCAAATTATATCCGAAATCAAAGGAAATAAAATGGTCTTTTATTAAATAGCTATTCAAAGGATATAGGTGCCAAAATTTAAATTTGTCTTAACTAAATATCGTTGTAAGTACCTCCACGCAATAATAGGTGAGAGTCCAGTGCTAAATATTAAAAAGTAATTTAATCTCCAGATAGAAGATTACTATAAGTACTCATAGTATATTATTTAATAAAGAAGTATACATTTGTATTTGACCCGGCTATTTCAGAAGTAGAGATGCTGGAAGATTTCAATAGGTTCATATCAATAGATTATTGCTAATATCGGTAAGATCTTATATAAGATGCTGTAGAATCCATTTTTTAAATATAAAATGTGGATTGTTTTGTTTATAGTTTGTAATGGCATATTTTGCTAAACCACAGGTTTAAAGTTCTTCATGAATTTATTTAATTCACTTATCAAATTATACAGTTCTCATCAACTTAAGACTCCATTAGAAGATTTTACGACTGAAATATTCGTGAATATACTTCAAGATAATGAAATAATCAGTTCCAGCTTTATAAGAGATGTTATGAAGATCCAGGGTGATGGATTTTCAATTTCTTCTCAAGAATGTTTTTCTTATATCAAAAATAATAGGAAATTCTGCAAGATTGATATAGTTTTCAAGAATGAGGATTCAATATGCTTTTTGGAAAATAAGGTACATTCTGAGGAAGGGTTTGAACAGCTTTTTAGCTATTGCGAGGTACTTGATGAATTAAAGCAATACACTAACAAAATATCTGCGGTTCTGTACAAAATATTATCAAGACAAAGCCCATATTAACGCACACGATTTTTATCAATTCCGCTGGTGCAATATCGCAAACTTTCTCTCTGCGTGGAGAGATCAAGAAATAGTTAAACACTTTCTCGAATTTTTAGAAACTAATCAAATGGGCAATTCTACAGACTTTTCATTGCAAGACTTACTTGCATTAGAAAACTTTAATCCTGCACTAACCAAGATGGATGCATATCTTGACAAACTTAAGCCACGTTTTGCCGAAATGTTCGGTGATTACAAGATGCCTAAAACAATGAGTCAAATCAGGGAACACACCAGACATGTATTCTGGAAAGAAAACCTTTTTGGGGAACACTATTCCGAGCTTGGTGCAGGCTTTAAGTTTACCACCTTTCCTCATCTGACGGTCTGGATCTGGACTGATGAAAGCAATCCTAGGATAGAGCAATTCAAAAAACTTCTTCAAGGAGTTAATGAAGGATTCAACAATGGTTCAACTTACTTTGAACTACTTATGCCACTTTGAGACTGTAAAGTAAACTGTGTCAACTCTAAAAATTTAGAGTTAAAATAAGTAATTTAGTGATACTTAGGACACGATGAAAAATAAAGAACCATTCGATTTTGAGCGCTTCAAAAATGAAGCAATG
>Ga0247815_10000176_pt1 | contig 49698 bp, 52 predicted proteins | sample UWRJL194509B1_FD_181014 | JGI IMG/M metagenome (GOLD analysis project Ga0247815, IMG submission 181014) | Plant litter microbial communities from Arlington Agricultural Research Station in Wisconsin, United States - UWRJ-L194-509B-1 | ecosystem: Environmental > Terrestrial > Plant litter >... | reverse complement strand
GTGACGCACTTATTGCACTTGGCTGGAGGATTAATTTCACTTTTAATTATAATTTATAATCATTTTAAACAAAAATACAATTCGACTCAAACTCTTGGTATAGAACTAGGTGCGATGTATTGGCACTTTTTGGATTTATTATGGGTATATTTATTTTTATTTTTATATTTCTTTAAATAAGAAAAAAACGTAAATTTGGGAACTTTTTAACGAATATCTTTTATGGAAGCGACAGTTACTACTGCAAACAACGAAAAAAATTGGGGAGGCGGGCATGAGATCCAGCCATTAGGAGCAAGTTATGGTAAAATGATGATGTGGTTTTTTATCGTATCAGATGCCTTGACGTTCTCAGGATTTTTAGCAGCATATGGTTTTTCTCGATTTAAATTTATCGAAACCTGGCCTTTGGCAGATGAAGTGTTTACTCACTTCCCATTTATGCACGGTGTTACGGCTCCAATGTATTATGTGGCCTTAATGACTTTTATTTTGATTTTCTCATCTGTAACAATGGTTTTGGCTGTTGACGCAGGTCACCAATTGAAAAAAACAAAAGTTGCGATCTATATGTTCTTAACTATTATTGGAGGTATTATCTTCGTGGGTTCTCAAGCCTGGGAATGGAAAAACTTCATTAAAGGAGAGTACGGAGCAGTAGAAACAGTAGGAGGAAGCTTATTGCAGTTTGTTGATAAAGATGGTAAAAGAGTAGCTCTTGCAGATTTTGCTGTAACATTGCCAAATCAACCGGAAGCACTTACAAGAGCTAAATCAACATGGTTTATGGAAAGTGCTGAAACAGTACCAACATATTCTGTAGCGGATATTCAGGCTGGTTTTAAAGCACACCCTGAATTATTAATCAGAACAGAGCACCTTACAGCACAAAAGAAAAAAACAGTTTTGTCGAGAGCAGAATCTGAAGAGCGTTTAGCTACTGCAAAATATGTTGTAGAAGGAGCGAACTTAACAAGAAACGAATACGGAAGTAAATTATTTGCTGATTTCTTTTTCTTTATTACAGGATTCCACGGTTTCCACGTAATTTCTGGAATTATCATTAATATCATTATTTTCTTTAATGTATTATTAGGTACTTACGAAAAAAGAAGAAGCTACGAAATGGTAGAGAAAGTTGGTTTATACTGGCACTTTGTCGATTTAGTTTGGGTATTTGTATTTACAGTTTTCTACTTAGTTTAATTTTAGATTTTAATTATTATGTCACACGAACACGTATCAAATACAAAAAGAATCTGGTTTGTTTTTGGATTACTATCAGCAGTAACTACAGTAGAAGTTATTCTTGGTATTATAAAACCAGCATCATTAGAGTTTACTCATTTTTTAGGTTTGAATTTGTTAAACTGGATTTTTTACATCCTTACAATATTCAAAGCATATTATATAGTATGGGCATTTATGCACATGGAAGGTGAAAAAAGCAGCCTTAGATGGTCAGTTGTTTCACCAGTTATTTTCCTAGTTTTATATTTATTGTTTATTCTGTTGACAGAAGGACATTATATTTATGGGGTTTTTAAAGATTCTACCATTAAATGGAATTTTTAACATGATATTAATTCGAAAAGAGTCCCGATAACATCGGGATTTTTTTATTTTTGTACCTCAATAACTTCCGGTAATAAAATGAAAAAAAATATAGTTCTCTTTGTTCTTTTTGTTTTGCCAATTGTAGCCTATTTGTTTTTTGCTTCAGGTGTAAACAGCTTTACTAAACTTCCAACAATAACTCCTAAAATTGCCGACTTTGGTAATTGGAAATCCCTTAAAGGAGAAAAAGTAACCTTAGATAATAAAATTACAATTCTTGGTTTTTCAGGAAATGAGATTTTAAAAAACAGAGGAAACTTTTTTAATCTAAATGAAAAAATTTATCAGCGTTACAATGGTTTCAAAGATTTACAATTTGTAGTGGTTTGTCCTTTGGGAACAGAGAAAGATGCGGAGAAAATTGTAGAATCTCTAGGTGCTTTTACAGACGTTTCAGGCTGGCATTTTGTTTTTGCTTCTCCTGAAGAGATTAAAGTGTATTATGATCAATTGCATCTGCAAGGAAAATTAGATCAAAACCTTGGAACTTCGAATGTTTATATCGTAGATAAAGAACGAAATCTAAGAGGTCGAAAAGATAAAGAAGAATATAAGGAAGGGTATAATACTTTTCATCCTTCTGAGTTAAGCAATGAAATGCTTGACGATTTCAAAATTATTCTATACGAATATCGTGCTGCTCTAAAAAAGAATCACAACGCAACAAAAGAACTTTAATCTTTATATCATGTTTAAAAATAAATCATATATCGGAATTTCGTTTATTATTTTAATTTTCGGAATTTATGCCGTACCTAAAATTGTTGACAGAATATCAAATGGCGAAGTTGTAAAAGGCAATCGTTTAGATAACGTGGGATTAAAAAATTCTAAAGATGATGCGAAGTTGATCGTAATTGGACCGGCACCTAAATTTGAATTAACGAATCAGGATAATAGTAAAGTTTCAAACGACACTTATAAAGGTAAAGTTTACGTTCTGGAGTTTTTCTTTACTACATGTCCTTCAATTTGTCCAAAGATGAATTTAAGTATGTTGGAGATCGAGAAAACTTTCTTTGGGAATCCAAACTTCGGAATCGTTTCGATCACTATAGATCCTAATCATGATACACCACAGGTTTTAAAAGATCATGCAAAATTATTAGGCGTAAAATCTTCTAACTGGAATTTTCTAACGGGTGATAAGGCTACTATTATGGACTTATCAAATAAAGGTTTTAATCTTTATGCCGGCGAGAATGAAAAAGTAAGCGGTGGTTTCGAACATTCAGGTTTATTTGCATTGATTGATAAAGATGGAAATATTCGTTGCAGAAAAGATGAATTTGGCAACCCAAACATTTATTACGACGGACTGGATAAAAAAGGAGTTAGAGATATTCAGGAAGATATTAAAATATTATTAGCAGAATAAAGATGGAAGATCATTCATTAGAAAAAAAGTATAGCAAACTTATTGTTGCGGTTTCAATTATTATTCCGGTTGTAGTGGCTATTTTGTTTGGAGTTAAATTGAAAGATTTTGGTGTTAATGTAGAGCCGCTTTCGTTTTTGCCTCCTATTTATGCTACAACAAATGGTATTACGGCAATTGTTTTAGTTTGGGCGGTAATAGCTATTAAAAACGGAAAACAAAAGCTTCACGAACGTTTAATGACTTTTGCTATTGCATTATCGGTTGCATTTTTAGTAATGTACGTTGCTTATCATATGACTGCTGATTCTACCAAGTTTGGTGGGGAAGGTGCAGTACGATATATTTACTTCTTTATTTTAGTAACACATATCTTATTGTCTATTGCAATTATACCATTGGTATTGATAACTTTGTAAGAGCTCTTGCAAAACGCTTTGACAGACACAGAAAAATAGCTAAAATAACATTTCCACTTTGGCTGTATGTTGCAATTACAGGTGTAGTGGTTTACTTAATGATTTCTCCTTATTATGTTTAAAATAGAAAATAGAATAAAGAATAAAGAAAATAGAGTAGACGGCAAATTTAAGAGTTCTTTTTTATCGAAATGCCTCTATGTTCTATTCTCCATTTTCTTTTCTCTCAGTGCTAACGCTCAATGTGCGATGTGCCGCGCTGCACTTGCAGGGGATTCGAATACTAAGAAAGCTGAAGCTGTAAATAACGGAATCGTTTATTTGATGGTGATTCCTTATTTATTGGTTGTTGTAATTGGAGTTCTTGTTTATAGAATGTACAAATCGAAAGCAAAAAAAGCAGAATAAATTTTATTCTGCTTTTTTTATTTTTGTTCTATTTCAATCCATCAACAGAAACATTTACCGTTCCGTTTATTTTTATAAAAGCGATAATCGCCTGATTGGTCAGCTGGATTTTATCAAACTGAATGTCTTCCATTTTTCCATTTACAAAAACACCCGGCATTGGCGAGTAGTTTTTAAGATAATTGGCCATGGTTTTTTTACCTTCTTCTAAATTGGGCTGAATCGAGTAACGACAGCTTTCTTCCATTTTTCTTAATATATAACCTTGACCCAACCAGCTCGCGGTTCTCATTAATTTGCTTTTGGTGTCTAAAACATAATCAAGGTTTTCAAAATAAATTTCTTTTGTCTGAGGGTTGTATTGCGGAACTCCGTTTAAGTAAAGTGTTCCGTTTATTGATCCTAAAACATCAAGTGCAATAACCATTTTGCCGTTTTTGTGCCAGATCGAAACATTTTTTACGGTAATTTTTTTTCCGCCGGAACCAAATTCCTGACCTGCAAAATTTTTGGTCATGATCTTTGAAGCATCCATATAAGTAGAAATGGCTGCAATATTCGCTGAAATTTGATTTGGGATTTTTGTTACCGGTTTCAATACAATTTTACTGGCACTGTATCTGGATTCAGGTTGTTTCCCTACAATAGTTTCCATATTGCATTTCATTCCCATATCTAGTAAAAACAAATCGTTCTTAAGTTTAGCATTGGTAGAATAGACTTCAATAGGAACAATTCTTAGCCAGCTCTCATAAGTATCGCTCATCTGGAATGGCGTACAGATTTTTTCTAATGCTGTTAGAACATTTGGTTTAAAATCCATCGACTGTTCGATCGCTTCATCAATTTTCTTTTCAATTTTCGATTTAAAAATAGAAATCGCAGGATTTACTAAATAAGTAATAGGCATGCTTTTTCCAAATACCATCATAGTTGGGCTTTCGTTCCAGTCTAAAGATTTGAATTCGGTTTTTGTATTTAATTTCCAGTTTGTCAAAGCCACTTCGCTGGATAAAGTGATTACGCCATTTAAATTAAATTCTCTAACATCGTAAAGTTCTACTCCCAATTTTTTTGTGCCTATTCTGTATTTGATGGTGGCTTTTAGAGGTAGAATTGTTTTTATTTTTTTATTCGGGTTTGCAGGATCGTTCTGAATTTTTATGGGAGCCTGTTTCCAGATCTTCATTTCGATATCATCATCTTCGATGTTGTTGTCTTCGTAAATTAAACCATTCAATAAAGTATTCGTTTGGTTTTGAATGTCGCTCAGTTTTACCGTGATGGGTAAGTTAATAAACGAAGGATTTGCATCGTAAACTAACGGACTTGCGTCATCCGGTTCTGGTTTTAGCGTTTCTAATTTTTGAGTTGTCGAACAACTGGTAACAGCGGTAAGTACCGTAAACAAAGAAATAATTGAAAAAAACTTCATCTTTAAGATTTTTTTAAGTGATGCAAAATTAAGAAAACAATTATATTATCTTAAAAAAGTGTAACAATAGATATAGAATTGAGTCTTATTGTAATAGCTAAACGGAATTATTAACGTTTCATTATCATAAATTACTTAATAAAAATGTTATTATTGTTTTAAAATTTAACAATACCATGATCGAAATCAAAGATTTGCACAAGTCCTATAAAATGGGAAATTCAGAGTTACATGTGTTAAAAGGGATTAATTTTAATATCGAAGAAGGAGAATTAGTAGCGATTATGGGATCGTCAGGATCTGGAAAATCTACGCTCTTAAATATTTTAGGAATTCTTGATGAAGCAGATTCGGGTAGTTATATTTTAGACAAGACTCCAATTAAAAATCTAAACGAAACGATAGCGTCCAGATATCGAAATAAATTTTTGGGGTTTGTATTTCAATCATTCAATTTAATAAATTATAAAACAGCACTTGATAACGTGGCTATGCCTTTATACTATCAGGGTATAAAGCGAAAAGAACGTTACGAGATTGCAATGAAATATTTAGAGAAGGTAGGTTTAGGCTCGCATTCGCATCATTTACCAAATGAGCTTTCAGGAGGTCAAAAACAGCGTGTTGCAATAGCCAGGGCATTAGCTTCAAACCCGAAAGTTTTATTGGCAGATGAGCCAACAGGAGCTTTGGATACTAAGACTTCTTATGAAGTTATGGAACTTATACAGGGGATTAACGATGAAGGAAAAACGATTTTAATCGTAACACACGAACCTGATATTGCTGCAATGTGCAAAAGAAATGTTGTCCTGAAAGACGGATTAATTATCGATGATAAAAAAGTAGAACAAGTTAGAGCGTCATCTTATGTTTAATATTGAACGTTGGCAGGAAATCTTTGAAGCAATCTCTAAAAACCGGTTAAGAACATTTCTTACCGGAGTTTCTGTAGCTTCAGGAATTTTTATTTTAGTGATTTTGCTTGGTGCAGGTAAGGGGCTTCAAAACGGAATTGAAAAACAATTTGAACGTGATGCTGCCGGGATAGTTGAAGTTTGGTCAGGAACGACAGCAAAAGAATATAAAGGATTAAATCCTGGAAGGCAGATTCAATTTAGAAACAGCGATTATTCACAATCGGTTCAGAAATTTGAAGATAAATTAGAGTTACGTGCTGCTACATATAATTTTTGGGGAGGTGCATTTACATATGGCAAAGAATCCGGAAGCTATCAATACAGGGGAGTTGATCCTGATTATGGGGCAGTAGAAAATTTGACAGTTGTTCAGGGCCGATTTATAAATAGTAATGACTTGGCAAACAATGAAAAGGTGGCAACTATTGGAATGAAAGTAAAAACAGATTTGTTTAAAGACAAAGATCCTTTAGGCAAAGAAATCGCTATTAATAATGTCAACTTTAAGGTAGTAGGTGTTTTTACGGATCCGGGAGGAGAAAGAGAAGAAGCTCGTGCATATTTACCTAAAACAACAGTACAGAGAGCTTATGGTGGAGGAGATAAAATAAGCAATATCTTTTTTACGCTAAAGAAAACGAATGATTATGATGAAGCATTAGCGCAATCAGAAAAATTTACTGAAGACCTAAAAGCTTTACTTAGAAGTAAAAATGTTGTAGCTCCCGATGATGATAGTGGTATAAATGCTTATAATTCTGTTAAGGATGCAAAACAATTTTACGATTTAAACCTTTACATTAGATTGTTTTTTTGGTGGGTAGGAATCTGTACAATTATTGCGGGAGTTGTAGGGGTGAGTAATATCATGCTTATCATAGTAAAAGAAAGAACGAAAGAAATAGGAATCAGAAAAGCGCTTGGTGCATCTCCATTTTCAATTATTTCGATGATACTTCACGAATCTATTTTTATTACCACTATTGCTGGTTTCGTTGGTTTATTGGCTAGTTTATTATTGCTTGAAGTAGTTGGACCAATGGTACAAAGTGAATATTTTAGAAATCCTCAGGTTGATTTTAGTGTGGCTTTAACAACACTTGTTTTACTTGTTTTTGCTGGTGCTTTGGCAGGCTTTTTCCCAGCATACAGAGCGGCCAAAATTAGACCTATTGTAGCACTTAGAGACGAATAATTATGTTTAAGAAAGATAATTGGGATGAAATTTTACAGGCTTTAACAGCCAATGTTTTTAGAACGGTGCTAACTGCGTTTGGGGTATTTTGGGGTATATTTATTCTTGTAATATTACTGGCTGCAGGAAAAGGGTTGGAGAACGGTGTAAAAAAAGGTTTTGACGGAATTGCGACTAATACAATGTTTATGTGGAGTCAAACTACCTCAAAAGCCTATAAAGGCTTGCCAAAAACCCGTCGTTACGATTTTAGAAATAGTGATGTTGCCGCCTTAAAATCTGCTTTGCCAGATTTATTATATGTATCACCAAGGAATCAGTTAGGCGATTTTAACGGATCAAATAATGTAGTTCGCGGTACAAAAACTGCAGCATTTACTATTTATGGTGATTATCCTGAGTTGATCAAACAACAGCCAATGGATATTATACAAGGGCGTTTTGTGAATCAACAAGATATTTTGGAGAGGCGAAAAGTGGCTGTAATTGGAAAAGGTGTTATCACTGATTTGTACGGGAAAGAAGAGGAAGCAGTTGGAACGTATGTAAAAATTAACGGAATCAACTTTATGGTAGTTGGTGTTTACAAATCGAAGCAACAAGGAGGAAATGCAGAGCAGGAGCAAAAAAATATATTTGTGCCCTTTACTACTTTTCAACAGGCATTTAATTATGGAGATAAAGTGGGGTGGATGGCTCTTACAGCCAGAGACGAAGTTTCTATTACGGATTTAAAACCCAAAATTTTAGAGCTAATTAAAGCACTGCATTCTGTAAATCCTGCAGATGACAGAGCAGTTGGAAATTTTGATTTGTATGAACAATTTAATAAAGTGCAAAGTTTGTTTAATATCTTACAGGTTATTGCTTATTTTGTGGGAAGTTTAGTTTTAATTTCGGGAGTAATTGGTATTTCTAATATTATGCTTATTGTAGTTAAAGAACGTACCAAAGAAATTGGAATTCGCAGGGCATTAGGCGCAACTCCGGCAGCAATTCGAGGTCAGATTTTAGCAGAATCTATATTTTTGACTATCATTTCAGGAATGTTGGGTATTGCGGTAGCGACCGGGATTATTGCCGTTCTAAATATGGTGCTGGATTCTATGCCGCCCGGAAATGATACTATGTTTGCAAATCCAAGCGTAGATCTGGGAGTTGTATTTGTCGCATTATTAATATTAGTAGGATCAGGTTTATTAGCGGGATTTATTCCAGCTCAAACCGCAATCAATGTAAAGCCTGTAGATGCTTTACGAACAGAATAAATTATCAATCAAAAATATAATCGATTAAACCAAAACAAAATGAAAAAAGGAGTAACCGTAACCATTTTAATCTTTATTGCTATAGTTTTCTTTGGCGCACTTTACTATTTGTATGCTAAAAATCAAGAATCTCCAATTGTATTCAAAACGGAAAAAGCAGAGATTAAAACAATCGTAAAAAACACAATTGCAACCGGTAATATTCAGCCTGATGAAGAAGTTCTAATCAAACCAAACATTTCAGGTATTATAGAAGAAGTATATATCAAAGCGGGAGAGAAAATCAAAGCGGGAGATATGATCGCCAAAATTAGAGTAGTAGCTAATGTATCTAATGTTAGTAATACCCAAAATCAGGTTCAAACGGCTAAAATTGCTTTAGACAATCAGGAAAAAATCTATAAAAGACAAAAAACTTTGTTTGATAAAGATGTAATTTCTGCAAATGATTTTGATGCAGCTCAATTGGCGTATACACAGGCAAAACAAAATTATCTGGCTGCAAAACAAAGCTTAGATATCGTAAAAACAGGAACAACTACATCATTAGGAAGTTATGCAAATACCCTAATTCGCTCAACGGTAACGGGAATGGTTTTGGCAGTTCCGGTAAAAGTAGGAAATCAGGTTATCGAAAGTAATAATTTTAATGAAGGAACTACAATTGCAAGTGTTGCAGATGTTGGAAGAATGATTTTTATTGGAAAAATTGACGAATCTGAAGTAGGTAAAATCAAAGAAAAAATGCCAATTGAAATTACAGTTGGAGCTATCGAAAACAAAAAATTCGAAGCTGCTTTAACAGATATTGCCCCAAAAGGAGTGGTAGAAAACGGAGCAATTCAGTTTGAAATAAAAGCCAAATTAGAAAATAGAGATGCCACATTTATCAGAGCTGGTTTAAGTGCAAATGCTTCTATCATTTTAGAAAAAGCAGAAAAAGTTCTGGCTGTTAAAGAATCATTGGTTCAATTTGATAAAAAAACACAAAAGCCATATGTTGAAGTGGAAACTGCTCCTCAAAAATTTAAAAGACAAGATTTGGTTTTGGGGGTTAGCGACGGAATTTATGTTCAGGTGAAAAGCGGACTTAAAAATACGGATAAAATTAAAATATGGAATCAGGGTTTGATCAATGAAGGAGAGAAAAAATAATTTGAAAGTATAAAAGAGTTTTTGGTTTTAAAAAATGTTAAATTTGCGTAGCATCGTTTTACTGCGCTTTCATTCAAAATATATGAAAATAAATAAATATAATAGTCTTGTTTTTGCCATGCTTTTCGGGTTTGGTTTATCATCTCAGGCACAATCAAAACAATGGACATTAGAAGAATGCGTTCGTTATGCATTAGATAATAATATCACTATAAAATTATCAGAATTGGATGTAAAAAATGCAGCAATTGATAAAAAAGGTGCATTTGGTAATTATCTTCCATCAGTAAGCGGAGATGCTTCACATTCCTGGAACATAGGTCTTAACGTTAACCCTGTTACTAATATTGCTACCACACAAACTACACAATATTCTTCAGTGGCAGTTAATGCAGGAGTTGATATCTATAAGGGGTTACAAAATCAAAATACATATCGAAGAGCTAAGCTTTCTATTATAGCATCAAAATATCAATTATTGAAAATGCAGGAAGATATTTCGTTGAATGTAGCCAATGCATTTTTGGAAATTCTTTTTAATAAAGAAAATTTAAAAGTAAAAAAAGAGCAATTATCGATTGATCAAAAACGTTTGGCACGTTCTCAGGAAATGGTGAATGCAGGTACAATTCCGCGTGGTGATTTATACGATTTAAAAGCTACTGAAGCAACAGATCAGCAAGCAATAATTGTTGCTGAAAACAGTTTGTTGATTTCTAAATTAAGTTTAGCGCAGCTTTTGCAATTAAAAGAATTTGCAGATTTTGATGTTGTAGACGATACAAATGCAAAAGATGAAAATAATATCCTGGCGCAGACTCCGGTTGATATTTATACCAAAGCCAAAGAAATAAGAACAGAGTTGAAATTGGCTCAAACGAATCTTGAAGTGGCAGAAAAAAATGTTGCTATTGCAAGAGGTGCTTATCAGCCAACACTTAGAGGTTTCTATCAATTTAGTACCAGAGCCAGTTATAGCGACAGAGTTATAGGTGTTGATGCTAATAATCAGCCGGTTTTAGCTGGTCCTCTGCCAATTTTTGATCAGTTTAGTGATAACAAAGGACATAATTTTGGTTTTCAATTGAGTGTTCCTATTTTTAATGGCTTCTCAGTTAAAAATAATGTTGAGCGAAATAAAGTAAGTTTAGAGAAATCTAAAATAGATTTAGAGCAAAAAAGTTTAGATTTGCAACGTAACGTTTACACTGCTTTTACAGACGCAAAAGGAGCTTTAAATGCTTATGAATCATCAACTGTAACTTTAGAAGCAAGACAGCAGGCTTACAACTATGCAAAAGAAAAGTATGATGTAGGTTTGATGAATTCATTCGATTTTACACAGGCTCAGACATTATTAACCAATGCTCAGTCAGACGTTATCAGAACAAAATACGATTACATGTTCAAAATAAAAATACTTGAATTCTACTTTGGAATTCCAATAGTTCCAATTATCACAAAATAATTTATTATGTCAAAAAAAACAATTTATTTCTTACTAGGTGGTGCAGTAGTCATTATCGCAGTTTTAATTGGTCTTTCGAAAGCAGGAGTAATAGGAAATAAAGATGAAGGAAAAGAAGTAGAGGTTTCAAAAGTAATAGCTTCAACCATTGTTGAAACGGTATCTGCAACTGGTAAAATTCAGCCCGAAATCGAAGTGAAACTTTCATCGATGGTTTCAGGTGAAATTATTGCACTTAACGTGAAAGAAGGACAAGTTGTAAAAAAAGGAGATTTGCTCGTTAAAATAAATCCTGATTTATATACCTCCGGATTAGATCGTTCTGTTGCCAATTTATCTGGAACTAAAGCAGGTTTAACGCAGTCTGAAGCAAGTTACAAAGAAGCAAAAGCAAGTTACGAACGTAATAAGACTTTGTATGATAAAGGTGTGATTTCAAAATCGGATTGGGACAAAGCTATTTCGACTTATGAAGTAGCAAAAGCGACAAGACAAAATGCTTATTATAATGTTCAGAGTGCTTCGGCATCTGTTACAGAAGCAAGAGATAATTTAGGGCGTACCTTAATTTACGCTCCTGCTGCGGGAACAATTTCGGTTTTAAATGTCGAATTAGGAGAGCGTGTTTTAGGAACGCAGCAAATGGCGGGAACAGAACTTTTGAGAGTAGCAAACCTAAACAATATGGAAGTTGAAGTAGACGTTAACGAAAATGATATTGTAAAAGTAAAAATTGGTGACGAAGCCAATGTTGAAGTGGATGCTTATCTAAAAAAGAAATTCAAAGGTACGGTAACCAGCATTTCTAACTCTGCAAGTACAACACTAACATCAGATCAGGTAACGAATTTTAAAGTAAAAGTTCGTATCCTGAAAGAATCCTATCAGGATTTGTTAGAAGGGCAGCCAGATACTTATTCGCCTTTTAGACCAGGAATGACAGCGACTGTAGATATTATTACAAGAACCAAAAGTAATGTTTTGGCAGTGCCTATTAGTGCCGTAGTTGTAAAAGCAGACACTACAGCTGTAACAGCGGTTAAGATTGAAGAACCAAATGATGATAAAAAAGCAGCTCCAAAAAGCGATAAAAAGTTCGAATGTGTTTTTGTAAAAGTAGGAGATAAAGCTAAAATCAGAGTCATTAAAACAGGTATTCAGGACGATACAAATATCGAAGTAATGACAGGATTAAAACCGGGTGATGTAGTGATTACGGGACCGTATACGACGGTTTCTAAAGAACTGAATTCTGGTGATAAAGTCAAGCTTAAAAAAGCTGATTTGCCTAAGAAATAATGTAGATAGAGTATGATTGTCGCATTACACGGTGGCTTATATAAAGAAATGATTTATGGGCTGGCCGGAGGATTTATTACCGCAGTTGTGTTTTTTATATTTATACATTACAGAGTGTATAAAAGTGACTATTACAATGAACAATATGTTTACTATTCATCTGGCAGAAAACTGATTATTTATATTGGTTTTCTTTTGGTTAACTTTTTTGTGGTTTATATAATATTCTTTGTTTTTACGATGGTATTTGCCGGAATTTCAAATTATATCATTAAACACTTTTAATAACTTTAAAATTAAATAAATTGTCTTTTATCCTAAATATAGAAACAGCTACTAAAAATTGCTCAGTGTCCATTGCTAAAAATGGAGCAACAATTGTTTGTAAAGAAATTGCAGAAGAAGGCTATTCTCATGCCGAAAAACTGCATGTTTTTATAGAAGAAGTAATTGCCGAGGCTGGAATTTCGGTTCAGAATTTAGCAGCTGTTGCCGTAAGTCAGGGCCCTGGTTCATACACCGGTTTACGAATCGGAGTTTCGGCAGCAAAAGGATTGTGTTTTGCTTTAAATATTCCCCTTATTGCAGTTGATACGCTACTGACTTTAGCTTCGCAAGCCAATGTTACTGATGGAAAAATTATTCCGATGCTTGATGCGAGAAGAATGGAAGTTTATAGTGAAGTTTTTAATGCCAGTTTAGAAGTAGAAAGAGCAATAGAAGCAGAAGTAATTACTGAAGATTCTTTTGCAGCATATACAGAAACGGTTTATTTTGTAGGTGATTGTGCCGAAAAATGCAAACCGGTTTTAACGAAAGAAAATTTCGTATTTTTAGAAGAAATCAAATTTCCTTCGGCTGCTGCAATGAGTAAAATCAGTTACGATAAATATCAAAAAAGCGACACTGTAGATGTCGCTTATTTTGAACCGTATTATTTAAAAGATTTTATGATGGCACCTCCATCAAAAAAACAATAAACCATTTTATTTTTGAATTGTATAAGGCTGAACTGAAATGCCAGCTTCGTCTAAAGCCACTTTGCAATTCTCTAAAGTATCTGAAACCACCGATCCATAATTGGCATTTGTCGCCCACGGACGTACTGCAAAATCTACAGAAGCAGCTGTTAAATTTTTCACGAAAACCTCCGGAGCTGGTTTTTTAAGCACTTTAGGATTTTTGGTCAAAACCTCCAAAAGAACGTCTTTAGCTTTTTTAATATCAGAATCATAAGAAATTGAAAAAGTCAAATCGGCTTTTCGTTCTCCCTGCATAGAATAATTGATAATCGTACCGTTTGATAAAGAACCATTAGGCACAAAAACAACCTGGTTATTTCCGGTGATCATTTTGGTAACAAAAATCTGGATTTCAGAAACTGTTGCAATAACTCCCTGAGCTTCGATTGTATCACCAACTTTAAAAGGCTTAAACACGATAATTAGCATTCCTCCCGCAAAATTAGAAAGAGAACCCTGCAATGATAAACCTACTGCAAGTCCCATTGCTCCTAAAATGGCAACAAATGATGATGTCTCGATTCCTAGTTTTGAAATAAACGTAACAAACAATAAAATTCGAAGCGCCCATATCAAAATGTCCGAAAGAAATTTTGTCAAAGTAGGATCTAAATTTCTTTGCACCATTATTTTTGTAATGATTCTGTTTATCAATCTGATGGCATAAATACCAACAAATAAAATAATAAAAGCCGAAACTAATTTAAGAGAATAATCAACTAAAACGTCAGCATATTTAGTAACGTACTTGCTAACCTGGTCTGGATTGAGGTTCATATTTTTTCGAATAAAAAAACCTTCTCAAAAGAGAAGGCGAATTAATGCTGCAAATATAGCTATATTTCTTTTTATAAGAAAAAATGAGTTCTTATTCCTTAGGAGGAATAGTATCAATAATTTCGTCTGTTGCGGTTTCAGTTTTTTCAGTGGCATCTGCTGCAGTTTCTACCACTATGGTTTTGGTTGTGTCGGCAGTTTCACTTGTTTTTTCTTTTACAGAATCGATTACTTCACTTAACGAATCCGAAGCTTTTTCGACATATTCGCTTACGATGTCTTTTGCCTTGTTCGCATATTCAGCCGCACTTTCAAGAATGGGTTCTGAAGCTTCTTTTGCTTTTGCAATCGTTTCTTCTGCAAAAGCTTCTGCTTTGTCAATATAAGGAGCAGCAGCTTCTTTTGCTTGTTCAAACTTAACCTCGGCCTGATTGGCTAAATCTGTAGTTGAATCTTTGGCTGAGCCAAATAAATTCTTGAAAAATGAAGATAATCCCATAGTTTTATATTGATTGGTTTAGAATACAATATTAAACTTTTTTATCACATGAAAACGGAATAATTTACTGAAAATTAAGTAGATATGAATTCAATAAAAAAGCGCCTCATTTGAGGCGCTTTCTGTATTTTTATGAATAAATAATTAAGCATTCACAGCTTCCACTTTAATAGCTTCATCATTCAACATACTTTTTAGCATATTTTCGATTCCGCTTTTCAAAGTAAAAGTCGATGATGGACAACCGCTACAGGCACCTTGCAAAATTACTTTTACTGTTTTGTCTTCTTCATTATAAGAGTCAAAAGCAATATTTCCTCCGTCAGCTGCAACAGCTGGTTTCACGTATTCTTCTAATATATTGATGATTTGTTGTGATGTCACATCTAGTTTATCAAATGCTTCATCTTTTGTAACATCATTTTTAGTCGCAACTTCAATTAAACTTTCGTCTAAAACAGTTCCTCCGTTTTCGATGTATTGTTTGATAAAAGTTCTTACTTCTAAAGTGATTTCATCCCAATCGTTGATATCGTATTTGGTTACCGAAATATAATTTTCATCGATAAAAACCTCTTTTACATAAGGAAATTTGAATAACTCTTTTGCTAATGGAGAAGAAGCAGTCTGATCGATGTTTTTATACTCGACCGCATTTTTGGTCAACATTCTGCTTACTACAAATTTTAAAGCAGCAGGATTAGGAGTTGTTTCTCCGTAAACCGTGATTGGTTGTTTTTTAGGAGCATTTTCATCCACTTTTATGATAATACCGCCTTTGTCTACAAACGACGCAATTTGTTCAGCAACAGCATCTTTTACGTCATCCCATTCTACAATACTGTATCTTTCGATCGCAATAAAGTTTCCTGAAATATAAACTGTTTTTACAAACGGAAGATAAAATAATTGTTGTGCTAATGGCGATGCTTGGGCTTCATCGATATTTTTAAATTCAAAATTTTGATTTTTTGTAATGAAATCTTCAAATTCAAACTTTAGTATAGTTGGATTTTGAGTTTCTTTTATGGTGATTTTTGTCATGAGTTGTAATTTTCCACAAATTTAGTAAAGTTATTTTCTACTAATACCTATATTTGATTTTTTAATAAAATAATTAAGACTCTTTTCAAATTAATCGTATTAAATTATGAGAGTCTAAAATTTATCCCAACAAAATTACCTTTATGAAATTTAGAATCAGGGTTTTATTTATTTTTTTAATCGCAACATCTTATTCTTATTCGCAAGAAGGAATACCTGTTTACTCCGATTATTTATCAGATAATTATTACTTGATTCACCCTTCAATGGCAGGTGCTGCCAATTGTGCCAAAATAAGATTGACGGCCAGAAAACAATGGTTTGGTCAGGAAGATGCACCGCAACTTCAAACCTTAACTTTTAATGGCAGGGTAGGAGAGCGTTCAGGAGCCGGAATTATTATTTTTAATGATGAAAATGGTTACCATTCTCAAAAAGGAGTAAAGCTTACTTATGCGCACCATATTATGTTTTCGAGAGATGAACTTGATCTAAACCAGCTTTCATTTGGTATTAGCGGAGGATTAATTCAGAGTCAGTTGGATGAAACTAAATTTGGAGGAACTTTTGATCCCATTGTTTTTGGTCAGATTCAAAAAGATTCTTATTTCAATGTTGATGTTGGTGCTTCTTATAATTATCTTGATTTTTATGCGCATGCAACAGTACAGGGATTGCTTGAAACCAGAAGAGAATTGTATACAGATTACGAAAGTGATAATGTTAGAAAGTTTCTATTGAGTGCCGGATATGTTTTTGGTAAAAGCAATAGTATTACATGGGAACCATCGATTTTATTTCAATTATTTGATAAAACACAGCAAAAATCTATTGATTTGAACATGAAGGCTTACAAAAATATGGATTTTGGTAGCTTGTGGGCTGCATTATCGTATAGAAGAAGTTTTGATGGCGTACAATATAGTACTCCTAATAATGGAGTAGGTTCTCAAAAATTGCAATATATCACGCCTATAGTAGGTGTAAATTATAAAAACTTTATGTTTGCTTATACGTATTCTCAGGTTACCGGCGATGTGAAATTTGACACTGGCGGATACCATCAAATTACTTTGGGAATTAATTTATTTTGTAAAAAGGAACGTTACGATTGTAATTGCCCGGCTATTAATTAAAACTCTATCATGCTTATTAAATCTGTAAACGGAAAAACACCTTCGATCCCTGAAGATTGTTATGTTGCTGAAAATGCTACAATTGTTGGCGATGTTGTTTTTGGAGATTCCTGCAGCGTTTGGTTTAATGCTGTAATTCGCGGGGATGTAAATTTTATTTCGATCGGGAATAAGGTCAACATTCAGGATGGAGCCATTATACATTGTACGTACCAAAAACACCCTACTATTATAGGAAACAATGTTTCGATAGGACATAATGCGATCGTGCACGGATGTACGATTCATGACAATGTTTTGATAGGAATGGGCGCCATCGTAATGGATAATTGTGTTGTAGAAAGCAACTCGATTATAGCGGCAGGAGCTGTTGTTACACAAAATACTATTATACCTTCTGGAACTATCTATGCAGGTGTTCCTGCAAAAAAGGTAAAGGATATTGATCAATCTGACTTTGCAGGCGAAATTGAACGTATTTCGAACAATTATGTCATGTATTCAGGTTGGTTTAAAAACGAAGAATAAGAATTCTTAAATTCCAAAAAATTCAAACGCCAAATTCCAATACAGGTGCGTATAAAATAAAAAAATCCAAATTCCAATAGTGTTTTAAGACATTGGAATTTGGAATTTTTTATTTTTGGAATTTAAAGGAACTAAAGGTTGATTCTTTCGAAAAAAGCATTTTTATAACTTTCGCTTATCGGGATTCGTTTATCGCTAATCAAAACTTTATTTTTCTGAATCGATTTTACATGTTTTATATTAATGATATACGACCTGTGAATTCGGGAAAATCCTTTGCTTGAAAGTAAGTTTTCGAGCTTTATTAAACTGATTAAAGTCAGCGTGAATTTATTATCTGTTGTGTATATTTTGACGTAATCTTTTAAACCTTCGATAAATAATATATCAGAAAAATTCATTTTTACGTTTTCATATTCTGCCCTTACAAACATAAAATCCTGTTCTAATTCTGGAGCAGTGGTGTTTTCAGAAATAGCCTGAATAGTTGTTGAGGGGTTTAAAACCTGCTGCGCACGTACAACCGATTTTAAAAAACGATGAAACGGAATAGGTTTTACTAAATAATCTACAGCGCCCAGATTAAAACCTTCTACGGCATAATCAGAAAAAGCAGTTGTAAAAATGACCAAAGGCTTTTTTTCGATTGTATTTAAAAAATCAATTCCGGAAAAATGTGGCATCTGAATGTCCAGAAAAATCAAATCAACATTGTTTTGGTTGATAAATGAAACGGCATCGATAGCATTATTAAAGGTACTAATGAGTTCGAGCGAATCTACCTTTCGAACAAAATCTTCTAATAATTCAACCGCTAAAGGTTCATCGTCTATAATTACACATTTCATTTGTTGAAGTTTTAGATTTAAAGATTTTATTTGGTGCTCAAAAGTAGTTTTAAACCAGTAAATTAAGTTTTAAAATTATCATAAAATACGGATTATGCCCGATTATCCTTTTACAATAATTGTTTTGCTTAAAGTGTAACCATCTGTTAGATTACCTGTTAAGGTAGCTAATTCGTCAGCCAGACTATCAGAGAAGACATTGTCTTTTGTGTTCGAAGTATCGGCTTGACCGTGAGCGGCATAGTTGGTACTCGAATATACCGTACTAGAAATAGTTTCGGGAAAGGCAATTTGTGTGACCAGTAACGATGAGCCGCTTGTGCTTAAAACTTCAACATGTATGTGTGGTGCTCTGCCCTGATACCAACCGGGGAAAATTGAAATAAACGAAACTTCTCCTTTTGAATCTGTAGTTTGTCTGCCTCTTAAAAAATGAACCGAAGTATAGTCGGTCTGTTGCATCGAAGTTCCGCCGTATTCTGAATAATTACCATCTTTGTCGCAATGCCATACATCGACCAAAACACCCGCCAATGGCGAGCAATCATTATTTTTATTTTCGATAACTAAATTAATTAGCAAAGCTACACCAATCCTGTCAGATTTTATGTTTTCTAAAACTAGCTGACTTGGTGTTTTAATAGGAAACGGACCTTTGGTTTCTGATGGAGAAACAGAACAGCTTCCATCTGCAGAAATGTCTGAACCGGAATTATCATTGTCACTTTTAGAACATGATTCTAATAATTTAGAAGCTGTGGCCAGTGAAGCAATTCCTAAAATACCATTTCGAATGAATTTTTTTCTGTCCATAATCCGTTATGTTTAATTTATTGCGGTTTGAATTTTATCTAATTTTAAATTCAGATGCACACGATAATACTGATTGTCTTGAGTAATGTTGAGTTCGTGTGCGTTTGGATAAAGCAAATCCAGTCGGTTTTGAATGTTTACCAATCCAATTCCTGAGTTTTCAGGATCTTTAATATAGTTTTCGATGGTATTTTCGATCCAGAAATCAAGGCTGTTTTCAAGAATAAAGATTTTAATTTTTACATGTGCTGCACCTTTATAATCGGTTCCGTATTTAAACGCATTTTCAACAAACGAAATAAGCAATAAAGGTTCGATAAACTTGTTTCTGGTATCGCCGTGTACATTGATCACAATGTCTTCGATATTGTTAAGCCTTAGTTTTTGTAACTCGATATAATTCTGGATATAATTGACTTCTTTTTCTAAAGCCACCGTTTTGTTATCTGTTTCATACAGCATATAGCGCATGAGTTCAGATAATGTTACGATGGCATCAGGGACCAAATCAGATTTCTTGTGTGCCAGGGAATAAATACTATTTAAGGAATTGAATAAGAAATGCGGATTGGTTTGTTTACGCAAATAAATCAATTCGGTATTTGTTCTGTGCGTTTCGGCAATTAACTTGTTTTGCTGATTGTTATAAAATTCTGTAAGCGTTCTAATAATAGCGCTTATGGTAATAATTAAGATATAAAAAAATGAAGGTCCAATTTTGAAAAATAAAGGCTGTCTTGTTGCTAACACCGCAGCCCTTACTCTTCGGCCTTTATACATTAATTTAAAATCTTCTGGCGGTATGGTGTGCATAATATTGCTGGGCTTTAATTGTCTTACCTGCGAAAAGTCAGGAATAAAATAATTAATCCTTATAATCATAAATAATAAAATAAGAGCAAATACAAATACAAAATACAGCCAGTATTTTTTTTCTAAAAGCAATACGGGAACCAAATAAAAGTAATTGAGATAGAACAGGATAATTCCTGTAGCCCATTGTACATAAAAATCATTGTTGATCCTGAACGGGCTTTCATAAAACTGAATTAATGAAGTCAGAATGAAGAAAATCCATATGATGCAATGAAATAAAATTTTATTTGAACTCGTATTTCTGATAGTATCTATTGTCATTTATAATTTAATTTTTAATAAAATTAAATCATTTTTGGTTACGGTTGGTGATATGTTATGATTGAGTTTCTCTGCTACTAAATGAGCTACCTTTAGGGCGTCACTTTCAGTAGTAAAACTTTTAGTGTCGCTTATTACCGGAATTACAGATTGCCTGATTATAATTTTATTTTTAAAAGCAATGGAATAACCCCAACCTGACGTAGTTCTAAAGGATTCCGTTTTAAAATTTTCATTTTTTACACAAGCTGTAAATAGTAAAACCGGTAAAAGCAACATTAAATTTTTCCGGATTTTATACCAGAAGAATTGTTTTTTTATGTTAATTATCATTGTCGTTTTGTTCCTCTAAAGGTTTAAACTCCCATGCATCATCAAAATAGGTTGAACCTACTCTTCCAAGCATATAAAAACCACGATTGTTAATAGCGAAACCAACCGCATCTGTTCTGCTGGCTCCTTCCATTGGCGTTCTTTCTACCCATAAATCTGTTGACGGATTGTATTCCCAGGTTGTTTTTACATTTTCTCCACCCACAAGGTATCCCAATCCGTTCATAGTGAAGCTAGAAGCATTAGAACGAACAATTGCATATTCATCATTGTAAGTGTAATCATCATCAGTATTTTTACTGATGTCGCGTTTTCTGGTCCACACTTCTGTAGCAGGATCAAATTCCCAAAAATCTTCCTGATAAACGGCGTTGTTGCTTCCTGTAACTAAGTAAGCTTTATCTGCAATTACAAAAACCGTAGCATTACGTCTTTTATTACCTCCAAATCCATTTACGAGTGTCCATGTATTGGTCTGGTCGCTGTACTGATAGAAATCTTTAAGGTAATTTCCGTCATAACCAGTTCCAAAATAAGCCTTTCCGCCAGCCTGAAAACCTACTGCAGCGTAACGTCCTGTTCCTGCAAAATCAGCTTTTTGAGTCCAGCTATTACTTGTTGGATCGTATTGATAAAAATCTTTTAATTTATTGGTTCCGTCGTAGCCAAGACCCACATATCCTTTGTTATTAAGCATAAAACTAGAAGCAGAACTTCTGCCAATTCCTGTAAAATCAGCTTTTTGTTCCCAATAATCTCCAGTAGAATTATACGCCCATAAATCTTTTAAATAAACATCACCAGTATAACCTGTTGCTACATAAGCATAATCTCCAATAACAAAACTGGTTGCACTAGATCTTGCAGGACCATCAAATGCCGATTTTTTTGTCCAGTTTCCTATTAAATCATCGTCGTCATTGTCGTTGCTGCAGCCTATAAAAAACAGACCCGAAAACAATGTTGCGAATAATATTCCTTTTTTTAAATTATTCATAGTGTATTAAATTTATTTATTGTTTGTATTTGATGCCAATTCCTAAAACATAACCATTACCGGTATTAAAGTCATACACTGTATGATTGTCATTATCGATGAGGTTGTATTTTTTGTTAAAATCATAGCCTGCCTTAAAATTCAGAAACCAGTTTTTGTCTACATTTCTTTCGTATTCAAGTGCTGTGGTCATTTGCGATAAGCTCACTTTTGAGGCATTATTACTTGGATTATTTTCTGGGTCTAAATGATAAAAATTACCATTAAAACTATTGTTTATGCTAAACTTGTTTCGAATATTGTTTGAGTATGAAATTTTTGAATCCGGAAAACCAAGGAGTACAGAAGCTTCGCTATTTACTTTGTAGTTTAAGGATACAACAGGCAGGAATTTAGGAGAACCAAAAATGGTTGTTCTTGCGATTCCAATGCTAAAAAACGTCTTTGAACTGAGTTGCTGCTGAACCTCAAAACTTCCTAAAAGAGTAAAATCATCACTATTTAAATTGCTTTGAAAATTTACTGTTGGTGTAATCGAAAAATTCAGATTTGTTGTTTTTGAAAGCTCTTGAGAAAATTCAAACTTGTTCTGAATCTGATTGAACTGATCCAAATTCTCATACGTAATATTGCTGTCTAATTCATAATTCACTTTCAAATTCGAATATTCTAGTGTGTTTGTGATTTTGTTTTTCGAACCGATTTCTTTACTAAACGTTATACCAATATTGGTTTCGTTAAATTTAATCTTATCCGTAGGTTCTGTTTGTGCATTTGCATATACTGAAAAGTTCTCCTGAGCTTTCACATTGAAAATTGAAATCAAAAAAAACGAACAAATTAAAAACCTTGTTTTCATTACTTATTTATTGGTTCAAAAGTAGGTGGCTAGTGGTTTTAAAAAAAAGAAGATATATGTACAGTACTTTTTGATAGACTAAACGGCACTTTTTAAGGCCGAATGAAGTATTTGACAGTATTAATATGTTATAGATGATTTATTGCTTTTTATAGTCTAAAAACGCTCGGTTGTATATGTTATAGTGAAGTGCAGAAGAGTGCAATTTATATTTGTTGAAAAAATTGAATATGCACAAGTTTATATTGATGTTGTTTTTGGCAGTAACCGTAATTTCATGCGGAACTGATTCTGATGCCGGCGAATTTGTTGTAGGGTCAGATTATCTTGCGGTGGGTAATAAAGTGATTTTAATTGATACCGTTACGGTCGACATGTCTACGATAAATTTCGACTCTCTTGTTACCTCCAGTCAAAACCGCATTTTGATAGGGAATTATGAAGATCCAATTTTTGGGAAAGTAAAATCGAACAGTTATTTTCAATTGGCTTCAGATTCATATGTATTAAATACCAGCGGTTCAGATACAGAAACAACCAATTATGTTTTTGATTCTATTTCGATGATTTTAAAATATGATAACTATTATTATGGGGATACCACAAAGGTGCAGACTTTTAATATTCATCGGCTAACTCAAAAAGTAAAGCCTAATACTGAGGATAAAAGCTTCTATAATAATTCATCTTTAACTTATAGTGATGAAAGCTTAGGAACAATATCTTATAAACCCAGGCCAATTGAAAAAGACTCTATTAATATTAAAATGAATGATGCTTTTGGTGCTGCTCTTTTTCAGAAATTAAAGAAAAGAGAGATTACAGACTTTGATAGTTTTAATGAATATCTAAAAGGTCTTGTTCTTGTCCCGGAAACTTCAAATTCTGCCAGCGTTATTGGTTTTCATGTCACAACAAGCAAAGTCCGGCTGTATTACTCAAAATATCAAGCAGACACTGAAGAGGTTCCTTTTATACTAGATTTCACCATTACAGATGCTTCGAAACAATTCAATGCCGTTTCGTCTGACAAAACAGGAACTTTACTCGAAAATTTACCAGTATCGAGCAGTAAGCTTTCAAGTGCATTAACGAATAGGCAGGGATTTATTCAATCGGGTACAGGTGTCGCGTGCAGAATCGATTTTCCGAATATCAAACAGCTAAAAAAAATAGCTGCAAATGGAGCAATTGTAGATGCTAAAATTCTCCTGAAACCCGTTGGTAATACGTATTCTCAAAAATATCCCTTGGCGGATTCCTTACGGATTTATGTGGCTGATAATTTGAACAGATTGAGCGGTTCATTACAGAATTCTGCAGGAACTGCGGTTTTTGGTATCCTGAATAAAAAAAGTGATGAGTTTAATGAAAACGTTGAATATACAATTCCCATCGGCGCTTTTTTACAGAAAGAAATGCTAAAAAATACTGATTCCAGATCGTCTCTTATTCTGACATTGCCTTCCATTTCTAAAGCTGTAGGCCGAATTGTTTTAGGGGATCAAAAAAACTTAAACAATAAAATCCAGCTTAAAATTTATTACATCTCTTATTAAATGAAAAGTAAAATAGTGTATTTAAGTTGCTTCATGGTATTGTCGCTAACTTCGTTTTCCCAAAGTATTTCAAGTTCACCTTATTCGTTATATGGAGTGGGGAGTTTATATGATGCTGATTTTGGTGTAATTCCCTCCATTGGTTCATCAGGAATTGCTTTGCCATCAGATACTTTTATAAATAATCTCAATCCGGCCTCATTAGGATATTTACCTCAAAATCATTTTATGTTTGATATAGGAGGAAAAGCTATTGCAACAACTTATCAAAACAGTTCGAAAAGCGAAAGCCGCAATAATTTTCAATTTTCGCATATTGCTTTTGCCTTTCCGGTGACTAAAAATTCCGGATTTAGTGTCGCTTTAAAACCATATTCGAGTTCTGCTTTTAAAATTTCAAATTTAAAACTACCTATAGAAAATAGTCAGGATTATTACTATTTAACTGCGATGGGTTCCGGGGGATTAAATAATTTTGATTTTTCATACGGATACCGATTAGGGAAAAAATTATCTATTGGTGCATCGGCAGCTGTAGTGTTTGGGAATACAAGTGATGATCGAAGCTTTTTGATTTCGAATTCTGTTACCAGTATTCAGAAAAAAACAACTTATAATGGCTGGCGTGGTACATTAGGAGCGCAATATAAAATTGATTCTACTTTTACCATTGCTACCACATTCAAACTCCCGGCTCAAATAAAAGCATCAAAGGTTCAAACTGTTCAAACCATTGCAGATGATGTTATCACTACTGTAGAGTCTAATGTTAAATCGGATACAGACGATTACTATATGCCTTTAGAAATGGGTATTGGAATCAGTAAACGTTTTAAAAATAATCTGAACATGACTTTAGATTATGAAAAAAGTTTATGGAGTGACAGTAATCAATCTGAGTTGTATGGTAATTTTGTCAATCAGGATCGATTTGCCCTTGGCTTTACGTATAGAACTAAAAAGAATGTTCGAAAATATTGGGATCGAATTCAATATGCGACAGGGGTAAACTTTGATACCGGTTACCTGGAAGTCGACGGAAAACGTGTCAATAATGCAGCGGTTTCTTTTGGACTTTCTTTACCACTTGAAAACACATATTCGGCCCTGAATATTTCGTATTCGTACGGACAAAAAGGAAGTATTTCGAACAACTTAATAAAAGAGAATTATCACAAACTGTCTCTTAATTTATCATTAGACGGAATATGGTTTATTAAGCGAAAAATAGATTAGTGAATTAAAAGTCTTTTTGAATTACAGGATATTTATATTCTAAAATTGATTTTAAAACCTCAGGATTCGAATTGACATAAAATACCGGATCGCTTTTTTGATTGTCATTAAAACCAACTTTATCGCGCAAAATATTTTGAGTTTGTCTTGCAACAGCTTCCCCCGAATCAATAATCTGAATATGCTCCGGAAGGATTTTTTTAATCTGAGGAATTAAGTAAGGGTAGTGGCTACAACCCAAAACAAGGTAGTCTATATTGGCATCAATCATAGGCTGTAAGTATGATTCTAATAATTGAGTCATTTCAGGAGAATTTAGATTTCCGTCTTCGATAAGCTGAACCAGTCCGTAGCCCACTTGTTCAATTATTTTAGTGTTCTGGAACATCTCTGCCGTTTTATTGAATAACTCGCTATTCAGCGTTCCTTTAGTAGCTAAAATACCAATTACTTGTGTTTTTGAGTTATTAGCAGCCGGCTTTATGGCAGGTTCAATTCCTATAAACGGGATATCATAATCTGCACGAAGTTCTAATATAGCATTTGTCGTCGCGGTATTGCATGCAACAACAATAAGTTTGCAATTCATGTCAAGTAAAAAATCAACATTTTTTTTGCTCAGGGCAACAATCTCTTCTTTTGTTCTTTGACCATAAGGAGCATTTTTACTATCGGCTAAATAAATTGTTTTTTCGTTTGGAAGTAAGTCTTGAATGGCATTCCAGATGGAAGTTCCTCCAATACCAGAATCAAAAACGCCTATAGGATTGTTATTCGTCATGATACAAATTTAGTGTTTTTTGAAATAAATTAGTATTCCAATTTACGTGAAATGTGCGAATATTTCGGTTTTTTAGTTTTAATTAAATGTAAAAAAAAACTGCTTAAATCTTTACAGGTTTAAGCAGTTTTTTTTATTTTAAGAAATCTGTTTTTTAGAATCCTAAATCTTTTTTTACATCAGCAGTCAAGTTTGGACCATCAGCTAATAAAAGAGTAGAACCATCTAATACATATTGGAAACCTTTAGCTTTTCCAACTTTTTGGATAGAAGCTCTAACTTTTTCCATCAATGGTTTTACGATGTCAGTTTCTTTTTGTTGTAATTCTTTTTGAGCGTTGTCTCTGTAGTCAACAATTCTTTTTTGCATGTCTTGAACTTCTTTAGAACGTTCTCCGTTTACAGCATCAGTTACAGTTGCAGCTTCACTTTCATACTTTTTGATTTTTACTTGGTATTCGTCAACCATTTTTTTGTATTCTGCATCGTATGTACCGCTTAATTTTTGTAATTGGTTTTGTGCATCCAGCATTGCAGGCATTTTCGACATAATCTCGCTAACATCAACATGAGCTACCTTAGCTTGTGCGTTCATTGTGTTACTTGCTCCTAAAATTAAAATGGCAGCAATTAGTAAAGTTTTGATTTGTTTCATCATTTTTAAAAATATTAATTAATTATTGGTCGTATTTGATTTTTGTGTTTCGGCCTCTTTTGCTTTTTTGGCCGCTTCTCTTTCTTCTAAAATTTTCTTCCTTCTTTCTTCTAATTCTTTTTTACGCTCTTCGTAAAGTTTTTGTCTTTCTGCTGCTTTATCAACTGCGGGTGCTGTAGTTGTTGGTTCAGTCCCTGTTGTTGTGGCAGGTTTTGCTGTTGCGTCAGTAGCAGTTTTGGCTGCTTCTGTTTTAGCTGGTTCAGAAACCATGCCATTTTTTTTCGCTTCTCTTTCAGCTGCAATTGCTTTTCTTCGATCGTCGTATTCTTTTTTCTTAGCTTCCTGCTCTAATCGTCTGTCTTCAATTAATTTTTCTCTGGCAGCCCTTTTCTCGTCTAATACTTTTTGTCTGTCCTGCATTGCCGGATTTTCATCAATCGCATTTTCGATTTTTTCTTTGGCTTCCTGATCTTTCAATTGTTTTTTGGTCAATTGTTCGCGTTTATCAGTTCTGTTCAAAACACGTATAACCTGATCGCTAATGTCAAATCTTTTATTGCTAAAAAGCATTGTTAAATCAGATGATTTATCAAAGATAAAATCATAATTTTTAGCTTCTGCTATATCTTGAACTGCGGTAAAAACCTGGTCTTGTATAGGCTTTGCCAATGATGCTTTTTGATGGATCAAGTTTCCATTAGCTCCAAATTGCTTCTCCTGATACGTCAGCATTTCATCTTCCAGAAACTTAATTTCTGTTTCCCTTTCATCAATAAGTTCTTTGGTTAGTAAAGCTCTTTCGGCTTTAAGACCCTCTTTAAGTTTATTGATGTCGAGTTTTTTGGCTTCTATATCTTGTTTCCACTTTTGGGCTTTTAGCTCTAATTGAGCCTTAGCTTCTTTATAATCTGAAACATTTTCTAGAATATATTCCATGTCGATGTAACCAATCCTTGTCGTCCTCGTCTGAGCCTGACTTGTATATGCTACAATCAAAGCTGAAAATATAAATAAAAATTGTTTTCTCATAATACTAGTCTATTTGAAATTTCAAACAAATGTACTAAAATTTCTACTAAAACTGTTGTCCAATAATAAAGTGAATTTCTTTACCATGTGCTTTAGTTTCTCCCGGTTGAGGATCAAATCCGTAACCCCAGTCAATACCTAATAATCCAAACGCAGGCATGAATACACGTAAACCAACACCAGCGGAACGATAAAGGTCAAATGGGTTGTAATCTTTAAAAGTTGGGTAAGATGAACCAGCTTCTAAAAAGGCCAACGCATAGATCGACGCAGATGATTTTAGTGTAATTGGATAACGTAATTCCATAGAGAATTTGTTATAAATAGTTGCTCCAATTTGCTCATTGTTGGCATTTACAGGAGTTAATGAGTTATTTTCATAACCTCTTAACCCGATAGTTTCTCTACCATCCATTGAGTAACTTTGCATTCCGTCTCCTCCTAAATAGAAACGTTCAAACGGTACAACACCTCTTGTTTGATCGTAAGCACCTAAGAAACCAAACTCTGTTAATGTTCTAAGAACTAATTTACCATACAGTTTAGTATACCAGTCTGCTTTAAATTTAATTTTATAATACTCTAACCAGTTGTATTTCTTTTGATCGACTTTTCCCTGATCAGTATCTGCACTGGCAAAATCAGATCCAACACTTACAATTCCTGACTGACCGTTTACAGTTTCTGTTTTAACATAATCCCCTGTATTAAGAGGCTGCCCATCTACACCTGAAGTTGGCGATCCTGTATATTGTGATTTGTATTCTTTTTCATTTTGTAAATTCCCATAATCAATACCATTAAATAATGAATAAGGAGGTGTTACTTTTGCAGAAATACTAAAGTCTGAACCGTAAGTTGGGAATATCGGGTTAACTCCTTTATTACTTCTTGAAAGTCCAATTGTATAGGCTAAGTTTCTCGATGCTCCGTTACCAAATGTAAATAATCCTGTGTTGTAATTATTTAAGTCATAATGTTGGTAACTCACAGATTGTGATAATACGAAGTAATCATCCGGCACAGTAAGACGTTTAGCTAAACCTACTTGTAATGTTAAGATGTTAAAACTTTTACTTTTATCTACACTTCTTGTCGCATAATTGTTCAGGAATTGTTTACTGTACGATATAGATGAACTAAATTGTACTGGTTTTTTACCTCCAAACCATGGTTCTGAGAACGATATACTATAGGTCTGGAAATAAGTACTTCCTTGTAAACGAAGTGATACTTTTTGTCCGTCTCCCATTGGTAATGGCTTATAAGACTCTTTATTGAATATATTTCTCGCAGAGAAGTTGTTAAAAGATAATCCTAAGGTTCCAATGAAACCTCCACCACCGTAACCTCCCTGAAGTTCAACCTGGCTGGATCCTTTTTCTACTACGTGATATTCGATATCAACAGTTCCTGCAGCAGCATCAACATTCTTGAATTTCGGGTCAATTGCTTCAGGATCAAAGAATCCTAATTGTCCAATTTCACGAATAGTTCTAACCAATTGTTCTTTACTGTATTTCTCTCCCGGCTTAGTTCTAAGCTCACGGTAGATAACGTGGTCATTGGTTTTGTCGTTTCCTACTACAGATATTTTATTAAAATAAGCAATAGGTCCTTCTGTAACCCTGATTTCAAAATCGATAGTATCGTTTACTGTTTTTACCTCTACAGCATTGATATTAGAGAACAAATAACCATTGTTTTGGTATAAGTTTGTAATGTCTTCTGCATCAGGTTTTGTTTTGTCAGCAATACGTTTTTCAAGTAAAACTCCATTATAAGTTTCACCTTTTTTAATTCCTAAATAACGGCTTAACAATTGATCCGGATACACTGTATTTCCAAGAAATTTAATATTACCAAAGTAATATTTGTTTCCTTCTTCCATCTTTATTTTGATGGCAAGCATATTTTTCTTCTTGTTATACGTAACAGAATCATAAATAATACGTGCATCACGGTATCCTTTTTCTTTATAGGTAGCAACAACTTTTTCTAAGTCGGTTTTGTATTTTTCAGGAATAAACTTTGAAGATTTTAAAATACGAAGCACATTTTTTTGCTTTGTATCTTTCATAGCAGCTCTTAATTGAGAACTGGTAAGTTGTTTATTTCCAATGAAATCGATACTGCTGATTTTTACTTTATCACCTTTGTCTACCCGAACAAGCATATTTACGTGATGACCGTTTACGGTATCAAGAGTATTTGTAATGGTAACTTTGGTGTTATAGAATCCGTCTTTTTTATACTTGTTTTCTATATAATTTTTGGTTGTCGTAATTAAGTTTTCGTTGACAATTTTGTTTTTGGTCAAATTGTTGTCCTTAATTAGTCCTTCGACTTTACTTTTCTTTATACCAACGAATTTTACCTCATTTAGTTTAGGAAGCTCAACAATGTTAAGGTCTAAATAAATACTGTCATTTTCGATTTTGTTGACGTAGAAGGCAATTTCATCAAATAGGCCAAGTTTACCTAACTTTTTGATAGCGCCACTGATTTCTTCACCAGGTACGGCTATTTCCTGCCCTTTTTGAAGGCCGGAAAAGGTAACAACAGTTTGTTCATTGAAGCTTATTTTACCAACAACAGAAACTTTAGCAAGAATATATTTTTTTCCCTGATCAAAAGGAACTCTTTCTTGTGCTTTTATTTGTGAAAAACTACCCAAAAGAACTAGGGTAAGGACTATTTGTATTCTTTTTTGTAACACTAAAATATTATTTAATTTGTTCACTGGTTTTTCCAAATCTACGTTCTCTTTTTTGATAACTAATAATAGCCTCATATAAATCTTGATCTTTAAAGTCTGGCCACAAGACATTAGTAAAATATAATTCTGCATAGGCGATTTGCCACAACAAAAAATTACTTATTCTATGTTCTCCACTTGTTCGTATTAATAAATCTACGTCAGGTAAATTTTGCGTGTAAAGATGCTCATTTATAATTGAATCGTCAATACCGTCTATTGAAATTATATTATTTTTAACTTTATCACTGATGATTCTCACGGCATTTACCAATTCTTCTCTTGATCCGTAACTTAAAGCCAGGGTTAGAGTAAGACGGGTATTATTTTTTGTTTTGTCTATTACATCCAACAACTCTTTTTGAGCTGATTTTGGTAATTTGTCAAGATTTCCAATTGCATTAAGTTTGATATTGTTTTCCTGCAAAGTAACAAGCTCTTTTTTTAATGAATTGATTAATATTCTCATTAATGCCTCGACCTCTAATTTAGGACGATTCCAGTTTTCTGTAGAAAAAGCATATAATGTTAAGTACTCAATACCAAGTTTGGCACAAGTTGTAATTGTTTTTTTTACAGATTTTGTTCCGTTTTCGTGACCAAATGCTCTTAAAAAACCTTGTTGTTTTGCCCAACGGCCATTTCCGTCCATAATTATGGCCAAATGTTTGGGTAAGTTTGTGTGATCTATAGAGTCTAGTAAATTCATTTTATTAATATGCGCAATAGCAAGGTTTTTGTCCAAAGGTATAGGTTAAAGTGATACCTGAAAACACATACCAGTCATTATTATTTAAATTTCCAAATTGCAGTACGTTTGCACTGTTTGTATTAGGGTTGCTTCCGTCAATATTGTCTGTAAAAGTATAACGGGCTCCAACTTCGGCTCCTAAAACCCAGTGCGGTGCTATATTCGATTTTATACCTAATATAATAGGTATAGCAAACGAACTTCCGTTTTGCTTTTGCATTACGTCTGGATTTGCAATGTTACGATACAATTGGTCATAAAGAAAAAAACTTACTCCGGAATATATATAAGGAGTAACCTTTGTATGGTAATCATGCAGATTAAAATCGAAAAAATTAAATTCTAAGCCTGCAGACAGTTCTTTTATGTCATTTTTGAAACTATAACCTCTCAGGTTTCGTCCTGTTTCTTTCGAATCCAGGTCATTTCCCGCTACAGTCGATTGCGTATAAGAAAAGCGATACGCATGACGCGGACTTTTATTCCATTTATACAAAATACCAATAGCCAGTTTTTCGGGAGCAATATAAGTAGTGCTTCCTACGTCACCAACAAAGTTACTTCCACCAACAAAAACACCAATCTCATTGATTTGAGCATTTAGTGTGATAAAGGGGAAAAAACATAACAATAAATTAAAAATTTTCTTCATTTAATTCAAAATTGCGTGCAAATATAATAATTATCGATACGAATCAACGTTCCTTTAGTTAAATGTGCTTTTTTTTAAATTTACAATATGATTTTGAGACATTTAATGATGATTCGATACATGCAGAACGGCAAATAGTGGTATTATCGTATAGTGGTGAATCATAAAAGGGCTTAATTTCTCTTATCTTCTCCCCAAAGTAATTTATTTCGTAAGGTTTTTAAGAAAGTTTCCCCTGGAATTTCTATCATATTTATTTTAAAGTCTGTTTTTCGTATCGTTAAAACCGATTCGTTTTTTACCGAAGCAATTCTGGAATCTAACGAAACTAAATATCGATCTTCTCTTCCTGAAACACGAAGTTTAATCTCTGTGTTATCCGGGATTACAAGGGGTCTGGCGTTTAAATTATGTGGGGCAATTGGTGTAATGACTAAACTTTCGACATTTGGAGTTAAAATGGGGCCTCCGCAGCTTAATGAATATCCTGTAGAACCGGTAGGTGTAGAAATAATCAGGCCATCTGCCCAGTATGAGTTTAAATATTCGTCATTTAAGTAAGTATCAACCGTAATCATCGATGTAGTATCTTTTCGGCTCACAGTTACTTCATTCATGGCAAAGTTTAGATTCTCTTCGATTGCGTCGTTTTTTGGATCACAAGTTATACTGAGTAACGTTCTTTCAGAAATCGTATAGTTTTTATCAATTACAAACTGTAAAAAATTATCAATACTCTCTTTAGGAACAGTGGCCAGAAATCCTAATCTTCCCGCATTAATTCCTAATATAGGTACACCTGAGTTACGAACTAAAGTTGCGGCTCTTAAAATGGTTCCGTCACCGCCAATACTAATCAGCATTTCAAAACTTTCATCTAAAGATGTGCTTGACGAAAAAGTTTTGTACTCTTTTTTAACGAGCTCTTTTTCATAAAGCATTTCCAGAAAGTTTTCTTCAATTACCATCTCGACATTATTCGACTTAAAAAACAAGAAAATGTCTTTAATTATAGGTTCAGTACTGTTTTGATAATATTGTCCGTAAATGGCTATTTTCATCTGATGTTTAATCGATTTTTTTGTTGAATTGTTTAATCGTTAATTTTTTCGTCAAAATGATTAAACAATTAACCAATTCAACAATCATATTATATATTAAGGTATTTGTCTAAGTAATCGGAGCGTTCTTTCAGGCTATTGATGTAAGCGTCTTCCTGATGTTCTGAAATAATTTCATAACCATATCTTCTATACGTCTGAATAATTTCATTCATAGGCCCAACGCCAATTTTTATGGTAATTTGTACATTCTCGAGATCAGCTTCAGATACAAAACAGCCCAGGATTTTACCATTATTGCTTTCTACAATTTGGGTTACCTGACCCATAGAATAATCTAAAAGCCCTTTTTGAACGATAATGATGCCGCCTTGTTCTTTTAAAAATGGAGTTTCCTGAAAAAATTTCATGATATCTTCCATTTCATAATAGCCAATGTAGGCATTGTTTTCATCAAGAACCGATACTACATTGGTATGATTCTTTGCAAAAACTTCTAAAACATCAAGCCACATCATCGATTTTCTGGCAAAAAAGCGTTCCAGAGTATATTTGTAATCAATAACTTTTTTATCTGTATCAAAAGTTTCAACATCATCAGCAGCGATACTTCCAATGAAAATTCCGTTTTCCAAAACCGGAAAATGCGAAAAATTCAAATCAGCAAAAAAGTCCTGAACCGTGGCTATCGTTTCCTGACTGTCTATCGCTCTAAAATCATTGGTGATATAGTTTATAATTTCTGTCATAAATCTGTTAAGGATATTTCATGCAAAATAATCAAAAAATAGCAAAAACTGCTACGTTTTACTTTGTATTTTTGTCGTAACAAATATAGTGTTACTAGAATTAATTATCTATTTATATGACAAAGTTAAGTGTAAATATCAATAAAATTGCAACCCTTCGAAATGCACGAGGAGGAAATGTTCCTGATTTATTAAAAGTAGCGACGGATATTCAGAAATTCGGAGCACAAGGAATTACGATTCATCCACGTCCTGATGAGCGTCATATTCGTTATCAGGATGCGCGTGATTTAAAAGCAATCGTTCATACCGAATATAATATCGAAGGAAATCCTCAGCATAATTTTATCGATTTGGTTTTAGAATGCAAGCCAACACAGGTAACATTAGTTCCTGATGCCATTGGAGCAATCACATCTTCTGCAGGCTGGGACACGATAAAAAACCAGGACTATTTGACTGAAGTGATTCAGGAATTTCAGCGTAACGGAATCAGAACGTCGATTTTTGTTGATCCGGTTTTGGATATTATCGAAGGAGCAAAAAAAACAGGAACAGATCGCATCGAATTGTATACCGAGGCTTTTGCACACCAATATGATTTAGGAAACAAAAACGGAATCGATCCTTATGTAAAAGCAGCAGAATTGGCCAACGAATTAGGTTTAGGAATTAATGCCGGTCACGATTTAAGTTTAGATAATATACAGTTCTTTAACCAAAATATTCCAGGTTTGTTAGAAGTTTCTATTGGCCACGCTTTGATTGCTGAGGCACTTTATCTTGGTTTGGATAATGTAGTGAATATGTATTTGAATAAATTGAAATAGATTTTTTGAAGTTTATTTCACAGAGTTGCACTAAGAATGCACAGAGATTCTCAAAAAAATGAAGAAAATTCAGGAGTTGCTTGCGTAGCTTTATGTGATCTTTAAGGATAAAATAAATATTTAAAGTAAAATTTAATGTTATACTCAAAAATAGAAGGCGAAGGAAAACCATTCGTCATCATGCACGGATTTTTAGGAATGTCTGATAACTGGAAAACTTTGGCAGGACAATATGTAGAAGCCGGATTTCAGGTTCACATCTTAGATTTACGAAATCACGGACGTAGTTTTCATTCAGACGAATGGAGTTATGAAGCCATGGTGCAGGATGTTTTCGAATATTGTCAGGCAAATCAATTAACCAGAATAGATATTCTTGGACATTCGATGGGCGGAAAAGTAGCCATGCTTTTTGCTGCCACACATCCTGAAATTGTAGACAAACTAATTGTAGCCGATATTGGCCCAAGATTTTACAAACAACATCATCAGGATATTTTGGCAGGTTTAAATGCAATTGATTTTTCTGTAAAACCAAGCCGTAATGATGTCGAAGCAACTTTGTCAGAATACGTGCCTGATTTTGGAACTCGTCAGTTTTTATTAAAAAACCTATATTGGCAGGAACCGGGACAATTGGCTTTTAGATTTAATCTTGCCGCTTTCAATAATAATCTGGATGCGATCGGGAAAGCTTTAGATGAGAATTTGGTTTTCGATAAACCAACCTTATTTATTCGCGGAGGAAATTCAGGCTATATTCAGGATTCAGATTTTGATGCGATTCGTCGACAATTTCCAAATGTTAAGTTCGAAACAATTCCAAACGCAGGACATTGGCTTCATGCTGAAAATCCTAAATTATTTTTTGAATTAACGACTCAGTTTTTAAAAGAATAAAAAAGTTTTCACGAATTTACGCGAATGTTAATTCAATTTTGTCTCAATATTAATTTGTGAAATTTGTGGCAAAAAAAAACCTTTTAATCTGTGGCAAAAAAATAATAATAAAATTCCTTACTTTTATTAAAAATTTAAAATCAAAAAATATGAAAATATTACTTAGACTCCTTGTTACTGCGGCCTTGGTGTTGTTAATCGCTAATTTTTTAACCGGAGTACATGTTGCAAGTTTTGGCACGGCAGTAATCGTTGCGATTGTTTTAGGATTGCTAAATCTTTTTATAAAACCAATATTGGTTATCCTGACATTGCCGGTTACCTTTATAACTTTAGGTTTATTTTTATTAGTAATTAATGCTGTCATTATTATATTGTGTACCAATATTGTCGGAGGTTTTGCAGTCGACTCATTCTGGACCGCATTATTGTTTAGTGTCATACTGTCTATTCTTCAGTCTATTACTTATAAGATACTTGGAGACGACAAATAAAATAAATATTGAAAGCGTGTTTAAAACGTCTTCAAATACAATAGATTAAAAACTTGGTTGGGTTGCAAAAATTTTATAATTTTGCAACCCAATTTTATTATGTAAATTAAAGAAGAAGATGGATATTAAAAGAGTAGCAATAGACGCTGTGAATGAAACGATCGTAATGACAGTTGTTCACATGGATTATAAAGGTCAAGTAGCAAAAAGAATAAACGAAAAAATGCCATTGGCTACCGTAAAAGGTTTTAGAAAAGGACAAGTTCCTAAAGATCTTGTTGAAAAACAATACGGAAAAGCTATTAAGCAAGAAGAAGTTAAAAAAGTAGTTGATTTGGCTTTAGAGCGTTTTGTTCAATCTGAAAGATTAAATCTTTTAGGAACTCCTCTTGCTAAAGAAAACGAAAACTTTGATTGGGATGCTGAAGAACTAACTTTCGAATACGAAATTGGTTTAGTACCAAACTTTGAAATTGACTTAGAAGCTAAAAACAATATCGTAAAATATATCGTTACTGCTGATGATAAATTAATCGACGGACAAGTAGAGCGTATCCAAAAACAATTCGGAAAAGCAATTCCACAAGATAAAGTAGAAGCTGATTCAGATTTAACCGGAACTTTCTCAAACGAAGAAAAAGGAATCAACAATACAACCACAATTGCTGTATCTACTTTCAACAAAGCTGCTGCTGATAAATTCATCGGTAAAAAAGTTGGAGATGTTGTTACAGTAAGCACAAAAGGTTTATTTGCAGATGATCACCAATTAATGGATTACTTAAAAGTAGCTCATGATGATGTTCACGGTTTAGATATCGAAGTAAACTTTACTATCGAAGCAATCAACGGAGCAGAATTGGCAGAATTAAACCAAGAGCTTTTTGACAAACTTTTTGGAGAAGGAAAAGTAGCTTCACTTGAAGATTTAAAAGCTAAAATCAAAGAAGATGCTGAAACTCAATTTGCACAGCAAGCAGATCAAAAATTATTGTTAGACGTTCAGGATTTCCTTATCGAAAGCACAAAATTTGATTTACCGGCTGAATTCCTTAAAAAATGGTTGCAAACTGTAGGAGAGAAAAAACTTTCTGCAGAAGAAGCTGAAGTTGAATACGCAAGATCTGAAAAAGGATTACGTTTTCAATTAATCGAAGGAAAAGCGATGGCACAAAGTAATATCCAAATTACATTCGAAGATTTGAAAGCTTTTACAACAAACGCTATCAGACAACAAATGGCTCAATTTGGACAAACAAATCCAACTGATGAAGAAGTACAAGGAATCGTGGCTAGAGTATTATCTAACCAGGACGAAGTAAAAAGACTTTCTGAGCAAGTTGTAGCTGAAAAATTGTTAGAAGTGTTCAAAGAAAAAGCAAATCCAACAACTAAAGAAGTAACTTACGAAGAATTTATTGCTGCGTCTTACGGAGAATAATTTCTAAAACAATAAGTATATTTGAGCGTCGGGAAGTTTTTTCCTGACGCTCTTTTGTTTTAATTTATTTTTGATTACTTTTCAGAAGCTAATCCAGCTATTCGTTACAAGTTTTTTCTTCCGTTTAAGTTTTTCAAATTCTTGCAAGAGCTTCTTTCAGTCGCTTTCCAAGAATAAAAAAACTAAAAAACGGAATTCAAAAAGCTTTTCACTGCTATCTGGGCTATTTAAGAAGCGAGTTCAAAAACTTGAAACCTGCAACAAAATTAAACCTGAAATAAAAAACTAAGACAAATTGACATCCTTTAGAAAGAGGTACAACCTTTGATGAAGAATATATACACAGATATTACGTAAAACTTAGAACACTTAAAATATGAACTACGGTAAAGAATTCAAAAAATTTGCTACAAAGCACCAGGGAGTAAATGCAATGTACTACGACAAAATCGTAGCAGCAATGAACCCAACAAACATGACTCCATATATTATCGAAGAGCGTCAGTTGAATATTTCTCAATTAGACGTGTTTTCAAGATTAATGATGGACAGAATCATCTTTTTAGGAACAGGTATCGACGATCAAATCGCAAATATCGTTCAGGCTCAGTTATTATTTTTAGAAAGTGCTGATGCATCAAAAGACATTCAAATTTATCTAAACTCTCCAGGAGGAAGCGTTTACGCAGGATTAGGAATTTATGACACCATGCAATACATCAAACCAGATGTAGCGACAATTTGTACAGGTATGGCAGCCTCAATGGGTGCTGTATTATTATGTGCAGGAGCAGCAGGAAAACGTTCGGCTTTGCCACATTCAAGAGTAATGATTCACCAGCCATCAGGAGGAGCACAAGGTGTTGCAACAGATATGGAAATCAACTTACGTGAAATGTTGAAACTAAAAGATGAATTGTATCATATTATCTCTCAACATTCAGGACAAACTTTTGACAAAGTGCACAAAGACAGTGAGCGTGATTACTGGATGAAAGCTGACGAAGCAAAAGAATACGGAATGATTGATGAAGTGTTGAGAAGAAGCTAAAAATTAGTTTAAAGTTTCAGGTTTCAAGTTAACAATAGCAACTTGACCCGAGGCTGCAAGCCGAACTGGTGAAGCAAACCTGAAACTTGAAACTTTTTTTAAGACTTGAAACAAAAAATAAAAAGTTAATAGCTTGCTAAGTTTTTGAGGTTTTATTGGTAAATCTCAGAAACTTAGTAACTTTGCGACTTATGTAACTAAAAAAGAATGGCTAAAGTAGTATTAGAATGTTCGTTTTGTGGAAGAAAAAAGCCAGAAACCAATTTATTGATTGCAGGTATTAATGCACATATCTGTGATAAGTGTATTGAACAAGCACACGGAATTGTAATAGAAGAATTAAAATCAAGCGGAAGCGCAAAACTTGTTGGGGATTTAATTTTAAAGAAACCAAAAGAAATCAGAGCTTTCCTGGATCAATATGTTATTGGTCAGGATCAGACAAAAAAAGTAATGTCGGTTGCGGTTTACAATCACTACAAACGTTTAATGCAACAGCAATTAGACGACGAAGTAGAAATTGAAAAAAGTAACATCATTATGGTAGGTCAAACCGGAACCGGAAAAACATTGGTAGCAAAAACTATCGCAAAAATGTTAGACGTTCCTTTGGCTATCGTTGATGCAACTGTACTTACAGAAGCAGGTTATGTGGGTGAAGATGTCGAAAGTATTTTGACACGTTTACTACAAGCTGCAGATTATGATGTAACCAAAGCAGAAAGAGGAATCGTATTTATTGATGAAATTGATAAAATTGCCCGTAAGAGCGATAATCCTTCGATAACACGTGACGTTTCTGGTGAAGGAGTACAACAAGCTTTACTAAAATTATTAGAAGGAACAGTTGTAAACGTACCACCAAAAGGAGGACGTAAGCACCCGGACCAAAAATTTGTTGAGGTAAATACTCAAAACATCCTGTTTATTGCAGGTGGAGCTTTTGATGGAGTAGAACGTATTATTTCTAAACGTTTAAACCGTCAGGCAGTTGGATATTCAACATCTAAAAATGTAGACAATATCGACAAAGACAATTTGTTGCAATATATTATTCCAAAAGATATTAAAGACTTTGGTTTGATTCCTGAAATTATTGGTCGTTTGCCGGTTTTAACACACATGGATCCTCTTGATAGAGAAACTTTACGTGCGATTTTGACACAACCTAAAAATGCATTAATCAAACAATATCAAAAATTATTCTTAATGGATGATGTTGAATTTAATATTTCAGATGAAGCATTAGATTTTATTGTTGATAAAGCATTAGAATATAAATTAGGAGCTCGTGGATTACGTTCGTTATGCGAAGCTATCTTAACAGATGCGATGTATGAATTGCCAAGTTCAGATGATAAAGTTTTGACAATCGATAAAGATTACGCAAAACATACTTTGAATAAAAATTTATTGAAGCGTATGGAAATTGCTTCATAAATCTTGATATTACGTTGTAAAAGTTCAAAACTTGACAACGTTTACCTAAAACCTGCTCCTTTATTTGAGCAGGTTTTTTTATGCTTTTTCGTTTCTCGATATAATTATCTTTACCACAGAGATTCGCATATTTGCTTTTTGTTCCATAGGAACATCTCATCGGTAGTCAAATAAGTATGACGTTTTTTTACGTTCCGTAGGAAGGTTTGATTTTATAAATTATAATGGTAAAAACGTATATAAATTGCAAACACAATTTATCAAACGTCCCTCAGGGACGATATTTCTCACGATGCATTTTTTTCTACCCATGAGTTGTTCCGATGAAACAAATTGTTTTTGTTAACTATTTTTGATTTCAAAAGTCTGAAATCTCGAAAAGAAGATGATCTTATACTTTAAACGCAAAAACTTTTCTTTTTTTATAAAGCTAAAAGAAGAAAAACTTAGCGTTCTCTGCGTTAAAATTTTTTTATCTCTCCGCAGGTTTTAGAATTGATTCTCTGTTTTTATGTAAATTGCCGTTATGAAAAAAATATTCCTCATCATAAGTTTGTTGTTGATGTTATCTTGTAAAGACAAGAAAGAAGTTTGGGCAGCAAGAATCTCTAATGCTGAAAAAACAGTAGAAATTATTCCTGAAGAAAAACCCCGCAGCGAAATCAAAGACATTGATTACAATACTTATTATAAAGAAGCTCAACAATATTGCAAACGTAATAACCTCAATCAGAATACATTTTTCCTGATCGATTTAGGCATACATTCTGGTTTAAAGAGATTTTTTGTGTATGATTTTAAAAAGAATAAAATAACAAAATCATATATGGTAAGTCACGGTTGTGGCGATAATAGCTGGGGCGCAACAATGTCTAAAGAAAATGCACCAATAAGCAATGAATTCGATTCGCATTGTTCGTCGATAGGTAAATTTATTATTTTGGACCGAGGCGTAAGTCAGTGGGGAATAAAAGTGAATTATGTTTTGCAGGGAAAAGAAAAAAGAAACTCGCATGCCAGAAGCCGCGCTATAGTGTTGCATTCCTGGGAAGCCATTTCAAGCGAAGAAGTATATCCCAAAGGAACTCCGGAAGGTTGGGGATGTCCCGCAGTTTCTAATATAGATATGAAAGAAATTGATAAACTCCTGAAAGAAAATAAAAAAGTCCTGATGTGGATTATTAAATCATAAGCTGGTTTCAATCCCAACCTGATTGTCTTATGAAAATAAAAAGGTCTCGTATAGCCCTGATCGAAACGGCATCCTTTTGCTGTGGGGTTCACAGCAAAAGATATAGTGGAGAGCAGGACAAAATGTCTTTCGGGACGAAACTTCTGCTCCTGAAAAAAATTACTGCACTCTAAATTTCTCTCGATATTCTATTGGTTTCATTCCAACCATTTTAAAGAATACTTTACGAAATGCTTTTGGATCATTGTAACCCGTTTTTTCGATAATCTCTGAAATCGAAAGCTGGGTTTGCTCCAGATATTTCTTAGAACTTTCGACTCTTATATTCTGCAAATATTCAATTGGCGGAATCCCCGTAACTTGTTTGAATCTTCGTGTCATGTTTCGGGCGCTCGTTGGGATATCTTTGGTGATTTCTTCCAGTTTTTCGATGGTGTGATACTGACTTTCGATTTTTTGCTGCAACATCGCAACCAAAGCATCGTTGTGCAAATGATTGGGTCTAAAAGTACTAAAATAACTCTGTTTGTATCGGTTTAAGTCGATCGAGAAAATCTTGGCAATTTGTACTGCGATTTCATTTCCGCAATATTTCTGAACCAGTAAAATCAATAAATGAAAGGTTGAGGTAGATCCGCCGCTGGTATATAAACTGCCATCTGCCGTTAGAGTTTCTTCGGCTTTTAGTTTTACCAACGGAAAAGCTTTTGTAAACGCACTGCAGGCATCGACATGAGTTGTAGCCAGTTTTTCGTTTAATAATCCTGAAGCGGCAAACAAAAATGCACCAGTGCAAAAACTCGCCAATTCGGCTCCGGACTGATGTTGTTTTTTGAGCCAGGGAATAAAATTCTTGTTCTTGGCGATCATTTCGCTCATATTATCTGTAGTAAAAGCAGGGATTAAAATCAGGTCTAAAACTTCAGCCGAATCTTCAATGGCGTTCACTTCGTACCCAAACAAACGTTCTTCGTTGATTTGCTCTGAAGATTGAAATATCATAATTTCAAAATATTTATCTCCTTTAGAAAGTTTATTAGCCGTTTCAAAAACTTCTAAAATCGCAGCTATACTTAATAATTTATAGTCATGGGGTACAATTAAGCCTATTTTATTACTCATAATGATTTGTATTTTAGAAAAATGATAACATGCAAAAATAGCTAATTTGTCTTAAATGACCCTAAAGTTGACTTTTAATGTATGTTAAAGCTTTGTGTAATGTTTTAAATTTGTTTGATAAATTTTGTAAGTTTATATATTAACTAGTATAAATTTAAGAAAAACACAATGATAACAGTACAAAATACGATTAATGCATCGATAGACAAAGTTTGGGAATTCTGGACACAACCTGAACATATTAAAAACTGGAGTTTTGCTTCGGCAGAATGGCATACGCCTTATGCAGAAAATGATTTAAGGGTAGGAGGAAAATTCAAATCGACCATGGCGGCAAAAGATGGCAGCATGAGTTTTGATTTTGGAGGTGAATACACTTTGGTCGAAAAAAACAAAGCGATTGAATATGTAATGGAAGATGGCAGAAAAGTTGAAATTACTTTTACAGAAACCCCGGACGGAGTAGAAATTATAGAAAGCTTTGACCCTGAAACTCAAAATTCAGACGAAATGCAACAAGGAGGCTGGAACGCAATCCTGGATAATTTTAAAAGTTATGTAGAGCAAAATTAGTTTTTTGAGGTTCAAAGTGACAAAGGTTCAGAGGATCAAAGATTGAAAAAAACTTTGTGACTTAGTGCCTTTGTGGCAAAAGACATTCTTCTTTATATAATTTATATGGTTTAAAATAAAAAAACAGAAACTATGACAAAACAAATATGGTTGAATTTGCCTGTTAAGGATGTGGCAAAAGCAAAAGATTTTTTCTGGAAAATAGGTTTTTCTTTTAATGAGCAACATGATACGCCCAACTCAACATGCATGGTCGTAGGTGAATCACATTTTGTTGTTATGCTTTTTGAAGAATCGTTATTTACAGGGTTTTCTCAAAACAAACTGACAGATACACAATCAAGTTCAGAAGTTTTAATTTCGATTGATGCAGAAAGTGTTTCAGAAGTTGATGAATTAGCAAAAAAAGTAGAAGAAGCCGGCGGAACGATTTTTTCTCCTCCGGCAGAAAGTCAAGGCTGGATGTATGGCTTTGGTTTTGCAGATTTAGACGGTCATCGCTGGAATGTTTTATTTATGGATTTTAGTAAATTATCATAATTATGGAAACATTAGAATTTAAAATCAGAATCAAAGCTCCGGCCGAAAAAGTGTGGTCGGTTTTATGGAACGATGAAACTTATAAAAAATGGACAAGAGTTTTTTGTGAAGGATCATATACCATAACGGATTGGAATCAAGGTGATAAAGTGCATTTCATGTCGCCAAATGGAGAAGGAATGTATAGTATTATCGAAACTAAAATTCCAAATGAATATATGGCTTTTAAACATTTAGGCGAAATAAAAGACTTTAAAGAGTTACCGATTACCGAAGAAACAAAAAAGTGGAGCGGGGCAATGGAAACCTATCGATTAACTCCGGATGATGAATTTATAGATTTAGTCGCTCAGGTTGATACGGTCGAAAAGTATATCGATTATTTTAAAGGAGTTTTCCCAAAAGGATTAGAGGTTGTGAAAGAATTATCGGAGGAGAGAGAATAGAGAATAGAGGAAAGAGAATAGAGGAAAGAGGAAAGAGGAAAGAGGATAGAAAAAAGAGAAGATTGCAACAAACAACAAACAATAAGTAATCATGGCAACATCAGTAAACCCTTATTTAATATTTAACGGGAATTGCGAGCAGGCATTTCTGTTTTATAAATCAGTTTTTGGAGGTGAATTTCCTTATATCGGAAAATTCAAAGACATGCCTGCAAATGAAGACGGCGGCTGTGCCGAAATATCAGAGAAAGATGCCAATAGAGTAATGCATGTTTCATTGCCTATTGGAGATACTATTTTGATGGGAAGCGATAGTAATGAGCAATCCGGAGATGTAGCTTTTGGCGGAAATTTTTCAGTATCTATAAATGTCGAAACTACAGAAGAAGCAGATAGAATCTTCAATGGACTTTCGGCAAACGGAACGATTTATATGCCCATGAATAAAACTTTCTGGGGAGCTTATTTCGGAATGTTCAAAGATAAATTTGGCATAAGCTGGATGGTGAACTTTGATGAAAATCAAAAATAAATTTTTTGTCACCACGAATTCATGAATTTTAATTGCTTAATTCCTGAATTCGTGGCGGAAAAAATAACCTGACTTGTTACGTTATTTCGATAGTAAAGTATTATTGTTAAATTACTCAATAAAGCGCATTCTTATGTGCTTTTTCTTTTCAAAAAAACAAACAATATTCTTTTTTATCAACAATAGATTGCCGATTTTTGTCGCTTCTTAAAATCAATAGATAAAATGGCAATAGAAGGTAAAGAGATTATTTTATTAAAAGTCTCAGGGCATGATAAAATAGGAGTAACAGCAGGTTTAACAGCCGTATTGGCTACTTACGATGCCAATATTTTAGATATTGGTCAGGCTGATATTCATGACACACTTTCTTTAGGGATTTTGTTCGAAATCGAAGCCGGTTCAACTTCAGGTCCCGTTTTAAAAGATTTATTGTTTAAAGCCTATGAACTGGGAGTTAAGGTAAAATTTATTCCAATTTCTGTAGAAGATTACGAAACCTGGGTAAAATCACAATCAAAACAACGTTATATCATCAATATTTTAGGAGAGAAACTGGCAGCTTCACAATTGGCAGCAGTAACTAAAATAATGTCAGATCAAAACCTGAATATCGATTCTATTATCAGATTAACGGGCAGAACTTCTATTGTTGAAAAAGAAGAATATCCGCGTTCTTGTATACAATTATCCGTTACAGGCGAAATTGTAAATAAGATCATCATGACAGCAAGTTTCATGGAGATTTCAAGAACTTTAAACGTTGATATTTCGTTTCAGGAAGATAATATTTACAGACGAAACCGTCGTCTGGTATGCTTCGATATGGATTCTACTTTAATCCAAACGGAAGTTATCGACGAACTGGCAGAACTAAACGGAGTAGGAGATCAGGTTCGCGCGATTACAGAATCGGCAATGAATGGCGAAATAGATTTCAACGAAAGCTTCAAACAGCGTATGGCGTTGCTGGAAGGTTTAAGCGAAGATGTTTTACAAAATGTTGCCATCAATTTACCTATTACAAAAGGTGCGCATCGTTTGATGAAAGCACTGAAATATTACGGCTATAAAACTGCAATTCTATCCGGAGGATTCACCTATTTTGGAGAATACCTGCAAAAAGAACTGGGTATCGATTATGTTCACGCCAATCAGTTAGAAATAAAAGATGGTAAATTAACCGGTAAGTATTTAGGTGAAATCGTAGACGGACAAAAGAAAGCCGAATACCTAAAAGCCATTGCTGAAAAAGAAGGAATCCACATCAATCAAACCATAGCAGTAGGAGACGGAGCCAACGATTTACCAATGCTAAATTTAGCCGGTTTAGGAATCGCTTTTCACGCAAAACCAAAAGTAAAAGAAAGTGCATCAACTTCAATTTCAAGTCTTGGACTTGATGGCGTTTTATACTTATTAGGTTATCACGACCGATATATTGATATGATGTAATCTCATTTTTGTCATTTCGAGGAACGAGAAATCCTCGTAATAAACTCTACAATAAAATTCAAAATAAACAAACCTTAGTTTTTCAATAAAAGCTAAGGTTTTTTTTATGGGCATGCCCCTTTGGGTGCTTCCGCCCTTACAGGGCTTAAAATTATAATCATTTTTCATTCATAGTGCTTCGCACCAAGCTATTGCTAGAGCTATTTCAGAGCAATAGGTTTCGGAAACTTATGGCGTGTCGATCACACACACACACACACCACAAAATAAATAATTTTAAAATTGATTCTGCTCACGAGCGAGATATTCGCGCCAGCGAGAAGTTTTATTTTGAATAGCCTCCTGCTTTAGCTGGAGGAAATTTATAGAAATGAATCCAAGGCTTTAGCCAAATTAATCACGACTGTAGAATTTGGCTAAAGCCAATTGTAATTGTATTTTGTACTAGCTGAAGCTAGTGGCTATTAAGCAAGAATTTATTTTATACGACAATACATTCGCGAAGCTTTCGCGAACAATATATAATTCGTGAAATTAGTGTTTAAGCACACACATCTCCTTCAACTGCTCCAAATAGTCCCTTTGATTCGAAAGTCTCGGAATTTTATGTTGTCCGCCTAGTTTATCACGTTCTTTCAACCAATCATAAAATAAGTTTTCGCGAGCTATATTAATCACTAAAGGGTTTAGCGTCATGTTGTTGTGGCGTTTAGCTTCGTAATCAGAGTTTAAAGTCTGTAAAGTTTCATCCAGCACTTTCTGGAAAAGACCAACATCAGCAGGTTTTTTCTTGAATTCGATCATCCATTCGTGAGCGCCTTTTTCTTTGTCCTGCATAAAAATAGGAGCAACCGTATAATCGATGACTTCGGTTTGGGTAATTTGGCAGGCTTTGGCAATTGCCTGATCGGTATTTTCGACCATTAACTCTTCACCAAAAACATTAATATGATGTTTGGTTCTTCCCGTAACACGAATTCTGTATGGGTTTAAAGAGGTAAAACGAACCGTATCGCCAATCAAATAACGCCATAAGCCCGAATTGGTTGTAATAACAATCGCGTAGTTTTTATTCAGTTCAACATCAGCGAGACGAACTACTTTTTGATCCGGAGTTCCAAAAGTATCCATTGAAATAAACTCGTAAAAAATGCCGTAATCCAGCATTAGCAATAAATCGCTGGAATTGTTTAAATCCTGAATGGCAAAGAAACCTTCAGAAGCATTGTATATTTCGTAATATTTGAAATCTTTACTTGGTAATATTTTCTTGTATTGTTCTTTATAAGGAGAAAAACTCACGCCTCCGTGAAAATAAACTTCCAGATTAGGCCATATTTCAAGTAAACTTTCTTTACCGGTATTTTCTAAAACCTTATTCATTAAAACCAACATCCACGAAGGAACTCCCGCAAAACTCGTTACGTTTTCGTTTTTGGTTTCGTTTATGATGGCAGCAATTTTAGCTTCCCATTCGCTCATCAACGAAGTTTTGTTGCTTGGCGTGCTGCTGAATTCAGCCCAAATAGGCATGTTTTCAATTAAAATAGCTGATAAATCTCCAAAGAACGTATTGTTGTTTTCGTAGATCTGAGAACTTCCGCCCAGGCGAAGACTTTTTCCTAAAAACAATTCCGAGTCTTCGTTGTTGTTCAAATACAAACAAAGCAAATCTTTACTTCCTTTATAATGACAATCTTCAAGAGCCTCATTACTTACCGGAATAAATTTACTTTTCGCATTTGTAGTTCCGCTCGATTTGGCAAACCATTTTATCGGAGTTTCCCAAAAAACACCTTGCTCACCCTGACGTGTACGTTCTATTAAAGGTTGTAATTCTTCATAAGTGGCAATAGGAACCCTTTCAGCAAAAGTAGCATACGAGGTAATCGATCCAAAATCATATTGCTTTCCTATAATGGTATTCTCAGAGGCCGTCAATAAATTGTGCAAGAGTTCTTCCTGAACTTCGTTGGGATATTTTAGAAAAAGTTCTATTTGATGTATCCTTTGTTTCAGGACCCAAGAGGCAAACGAATTGATTATTGATAAGGGCATGAGTTAATTTTTAGATTGCTGATTTTACATTTTAAATTTCTCTTGACACGAAAATCAAAAAATATAAAATTTGAATATCGATCGACAAATACTAACTTTGCCGTTGTATCAAAAATAGTGTTTTTTTGTAAAAAAACAGTTCTATAAAAGGAAAGATTCCAATTGATAATTGGAATTTTAACAAAATAAAAGTTCATAATACAGAGCAAATCTAATATCTGAAATCTACAATCTACAATTCTTATGACATATCAAGGAGTACTTACAAAAATGCAAACTGAATTAGGTAACCCAATACAATATTATTTGGTTTTCGAAGATAGTTTTCTACATATGAATCAACTTTTGAATAAAGAGATTGAGATTAATTTTGCAGGTTATGAATGTTTGAATTGTCATAAAAAGAAAAAAATATTCCGTCAGGGTTTTTGCTACGATTGCTTTTACTCCAGTCCTGCAGTTGGTGACTGGATTATGAGACCGGAATTAAGTACTGCCCATCTGGGGATTGCAGATCGTGATCTGGAGTATGAGCAAAAAGTACAATTACAACCTCACGTTGTTTATCTGGCGTTGGCAAGTGAAGTAAAAGTGGGAGTAACCCGTAAAACCCAGGTTCCAACCCGTTGGATCGATCAGGGCGCAACACAGGCAGTCGCAATTGTTGAGGTTCCAAACAGATATTTAGCCGGAATTACAGAGGTCGCATTAAAAGATCATTATACGGATAAAACCAATTGGAGAAAGATGCTTCAGAATACAGGGGGAATTTTTGATCTTCTTGCTGAAAAAGTAAAAGTAGAAAGCTTAATTCCTGATGAGGCTAAAGAGTATTTTTATTCCCAAAAAAATGATCTGTATGAATTGCATTATCCGGTTCTCAATTATCCTGCAAAAGTAGCCAGTTTAAATTTGGATAAAAATCCATCGTTTCAGGGAAAATTAATAGGGATTAAAGGGCAGTATTTAATTTTTGAAAATGGAACTGTTTTTAATGTTCGCAGTTCAGAAGGGTACGTAGTCACAATAAACGTCTAGCATTATTGGTTATTCGTCTGTTTTTTTTGACTAACTGTCTAGTATTTATTTGATTAAGAGATATTTTTAGTAGTTTTAAATTGCTTTCAACTAGTTGGATATGTGAATGTTGATACATTTGCTTACAATTTTGTAATAATTGCTTATTGAAAGAATTTAATTTTAAAAAATAAAAGAGACTAGTTTTAAACTAGTTTAAACACTCTGTTTTTTTTAAAATTTAAATGAAAATTTAATAACTCCTAAATTATTTACAAGATGGCTATTCTCAATAAAATAAATGTTTTTAGACGCGGCTTAATGCGCAATCTTACTAAGAATATTGGAAAAGCAAGATCACAAGGAGATATTATTTTAGTCGATAAAAATGACATAAAAAAAATCTTAATCTGCAGACCAAACGGAAGATTAGGAAACTTATTATTGATTACACCTCTCGTTCAGGAAGTAACAGAAATATTTCCAAATTGTAAAGTCGATTTGTTTGTTAAGGGAACGTTAGCTCCAATTATTTTTGAAAATTATGATAATATTGGTAAAATAATCGACTTACCCAGAAAGCCTTTCAAAAGTTTATTGAAATATCTGAATGTCTGGATTTCAATAAAAAAGCAAAATTATGATATCGCAATTAATGTAGATCAAAACTCTTCTTCGGGACGTTTAGCCGTTCAGTTTTCAAACGCCAAGTATAAATTTTTTGGAGATTCTAATGAAGAAACCCAATTTGTAAAAAGCGATTATGAGCATATTGCCAAATATCCTGTTTATAATTTTCGAAATTATCTCAACCAGCTACG
>Ga0247815_10000174_pt1 | contig 49999 bp, 77 predicted proteins | sample UWRJL194509B1_FD_181014 | JGI IMG/M metagenome (GOLD analysis project Ga0247815, IMG submission 181014) | Plant litter microbial communities from Arlington Agricultural Research Station in Wisconsin, United States - UWRJ-L194-509B-1 | ecosystem: Environmental > Terrestrial > Plant litter >... | reverse complement strand
AGTTGGTAGGCTTCATCATATGTGCCGTGGAACTCTTTAATACCGGCAAATTCGCCTTTAAGGCAGTAGAATCGGAAGGGGTGGGTCATGGCTTACCGTGGCATTTTTTGTACTTGATACCGCTCCCGCAGTTGCAAGGTTCGTTACGAGGTTGTGTGTTTTGGTTCATGCTTGCAGGCCGCTGTATAGTGCCGCGCTGCTTCTTCCTATTCTGCCTGCTTTGGAGGCGCGCCTCTTTGTTGTTTTGCGGCGGAGGCATGGTGCTTGGCGAAACGTCAATCATTGGCTCTAAGGCAGGCATTTCAGATATTTTAAAGTAACGCTCTGCTTCTTCCCGCTCCTTTTCAACTTCCATGAGTAGAAGCCTAATTAAAGTGTCATTTCTCATGGTAGTAGTGTATAAATGGTTAGCGGTACAACAATGAGCAGGGCGACAACAAACGCCCATACAGCGATATTGCCCCAATCCGTCTTTTCGCGGGGCTGGCTTGGGTGGGTGTAGAGGTGGTTAGGCATGGGTTAGTTCGGGGACTACAGTCATAGCAGCCTTTGTTTCGTCATCTTGGTGCAGCACCGGCATTATGATAACCTCTGCGTTGCCTATTTTAAAGCAATTTCTTGCAGCTTTGCCCTCTGCAAGAAGGGTCACCTCTGTGGTGGCGAAAAAGTCAGCAGCGAGGACGATATGATTTAAGTATTCGGCACCAAAAACTGAGTCATTAAGTACGATATGGAACGCATCATCGTACTTTTTAAAAATCCTTCGGCCTGTAAGGCGTGTGTTTATCTCCCCTGTTCCGTCGCAACAAGGGCATTCAAATTCCTGATGATATTGTTTGCCTTTCTTGCCATCATAATCCCATTCGACTTCCCCCGCGCCGTCACACTCATAACATTCGTCGCATTCGGTTTCGTTTATCAATGGGCAGGCATTGACTGCTTGGCGGATTGCTTCTACCGAATATGATTTGTTGCAATTGGGTTCGACTGGCCAAACTCCTTTTAATTTTTCGATAGGCACCTCGTTGTATTCGCCCTGTTTTTCAACGCAGATGAGCGTATATCCATTTGTAGAAAATGTATGCTCCCCTATGTTAAATGGTGCGTGCAAGAAATCTGACCTCGTATTGTCCGTACTGGCAAAAGCCATTAATAGTTCTTTCATGGTTATTTTTTAATGCTGATTATAAATTAAAATCTCCTTCACCCCATCGAGTGCGGTCAGATCGCCGCCTCGCAGGTCTTGTGGGCCGAACACGCACAACGCCAGTGCTGATGAAACGGTGTCGTGGTCTTCCTGCTCCAGCCATTCCGGTACGGTACGCCATACCTCAATGTCGTGCGGTTCGGTGTAGCGGTAGCCGATTTCATCCGTGCGCGCCCGGTTGTCCTGCACAACCATGTACAGCTTGTCGCCATCTGATAGGCGCGACCGGAGCAGTTCGGCAAACCTTACGGTGTGTTCGGATAAGTCCTCGCAGATGCACAGGATGGTGTGGCCGTCTGTCAGCCATGATTCGATTGGTGAGTGGGTCATATGCGTCCGGATATTATATCGTCAAACAATCTTGCTGATGCTGCATCTTGCTCTTTCGTGGCGTGGTGTTCCAGTTCGGTGCTGCATATCTGGCTGTTTTTCTCCAGTATCCTTTTTTGCAGGTCGGGAGCAGTCCCGTTTTCATCTGAATAGATTGTCACCACCCGTTCAGATCCGTCTTTCATGTGGCACCGAATCATGAAACGATGCGCATAGTCTGTGTCTTCAATGCTGTATTTTGCTTCCATTATTTCTCAATTTTACCCGCCTCAAGTGCGGCGGTGACGGTTTGGTATAGCTTACTGTGAGCAAGGCGGGTCGCCACTTCTGCCCCAGTAGGGTATCTGCCAGCGGAGCCCATTTCGGTGTGCGCTGCGGCTCGTATGCTTGTTTTCACATCCTCCAGCGCGTTACGCATCCTCTCCATCTGCGCCTGCATCGCAGCTACTTCGGGTGCTGGACGGAGCCAGTGGGTGACGTGTATCGGGAATGGTTGTTTTGGTGGCGCAAAGTGGAAGCTAACCCATACGTTTGATGCATTAGTGAGGTAAGCCCCCTCTTCCTTCGGCAACTCCTGCTCAACAGGCACCTCTACGAAATATTGTGGGTTAGTCATTGGTGGTGGTTTTATCCTGTAAACGTGCGGCAAGCATGTGGTCTGCGTAGCGATATGCGTCCTCTGCCAGCTTATCGATGGTGGAATACCTGCCGCCTTCCAATACGCTGATGGCATTGTTCCTTATCACGGCTGCCAGTGCAACCTCGGCAAATCTATCCCGCAGCGTTGCGTCTTGTGCCATCAGGGGAGCGGGTGGGGCATCATCCGTGGGTTCAGGGAAGAAGTCGGAGAAGGGGTAGTATTTAACCCAGCGACTTGGGGCAAAGCACATGCCATCTTTGAATAACACAGGGTACGCTTGCTCCCACTGCCCTTTGTTAAAACGAGAATCAACAGCATGTAATCTTTCCGCCTGCTCCAACGTATTGCATAGAACTCCTTCTGATACGGTCAGGTCTTGTAATTTCTTATTCATTGCTTGCGTTTTAGTTTGGCCTTTGCCTTTTTTGAGAGTTTGATGGGTTGCGTGAACATGGGCGAAGGATGCTTTTCCGGCGCAGGAATCCTCTTACCAGCGCTGAAATAGCCGGGGTCTTCGCCTGCTGCCAACATGGACAAGGCGGCAAATAGCGTGACGTTCTTATTCATGGTCAACTTGTTTAAAGTAGTAAGGATTGTTCACCCGCCCTGCCGCGGTCCGGCTGTCGTCTTCGTTCATTTCGCGTTGCATCTTATTCAGGCTGGACAGATGCCAGAGCAACATGAACAGGATTGCCGCCAGTGTGGCTAGGCCTAGTTTGATTTGTTCGGGGCTGATGGGGTGCATGGTTTAAGTTTGAAGTATTCAACAAAGATGCTTTCGATGGTTTCAGAGCGGGACTGCAACCGGAACTGCTTTTGATGCTTGTCTAATGCTTCCCGAATAGCATTGGCGTATCGCTTTCGGGGTCGGTACGGGATGATTGGCTCTTTGAATTCCATTGTTCGTTTCTTTTTCTGTTATGCAAAGGTAATACACTATTTCAACCCAGCAAGCACATTGCCCCAAACAACCCAAAAACGGGCACGAACGGCATAAATAGACCTGTTCAAACCGACAATATTGCCTATCCTGCAAGATTCCGCACGAATAGGCATGGTCTAACGCGTCTATTCAGGCATAAAAAGACCCGCCATGATGTGTGGCGGGGGTCAACAGATGCTATCTGAATAGTGGTATTACGGATTCGCCTTTATCCCATTCGCCTCAACCCATGATTTCACGTCAAAGGAAGGGCAGGCCTTTGAAACGCTGGGGAAGTCCCGATGACCCAATATACGAGCCTTTGGGAACTTAACCCGTAGTTCGCGGAGTAACCGTAGCTGCGTTACTTTTTGCGCCTCGGTGCGTGTGTCTTTGGGCTTCCCGTTACGGTCTATGCCCCCGATGTAGCTGATGTGTATAGACGTGCTGTTGTAGCCTGCAACGCCGTTGGATGACTTCTCTATTGGCTGCAATGCGTGGGCAACGCCATCGGCAGAAATCAGCCAGTGATAACCGGGAGCCTTCCACCCTAAGTTAACCCGCCAATATCGCTGTATGCTCTCAATCGTCGCATCCGGCTGTGTAGCGGCGCAATGCAGGACAAGATACTTTATGTTGCGCGGGAAAGGCTTCTCTTGCGCCGGGAACATCACCCCATAAGCCCGTTCAAAGTCCGCAACCGGTGCCAGTCCGCGCCGCGTTTCCCATGCCATGAGTGCGGCCTTGCTCTTGGCACCGATTAATCCGTCCGGAGCCAATCGCGGCAGGTCGGGCAATGCTGCGTTAAGGGCTGTCTGTATCTGCTGGATTTCGGAGCGGGTCATGTGATAAAGGTACAAAAACACGCTGTTTGTGCCATTGGATTTTGTGGTGTGAAATGGGTGCGTACCTTTGGTGTTCTAAGATACCGTAACGCATCGTGCACTAAACCGGACTGTCAATCATGTAACGTAATCCAGAGTAAACGCGTAAAGGAAGCCGAAAAGGCAAAAATAGAATAAGGAAGAAATTTTACTTTAAAAGGCCACTGCGAAATGTAGTGGCTTTTTTCGTGTAGTTCATGACCAATCTGTTTTGTGGTGTGGCGGGAGTTGGTATCTTTGCAATTGCAACACAAAGTCCCCCCTTTCATCAGCTACGCCGTCCCGCGTAACACACTGCCCCGCTTCTTGCGGGGTTTTGTGGTGAGAGGGTAAACAGGTGCAGTTCGCCAAAGGAACGCCCATTTATGGGATTTATTGAACCTCTCTAAGGTGTGGAGAATCCGCCTGCCAAGCCAGCGGTTCATACTAATCTTAGTTGAACCCATGCCACACGCCTAAGCCCACCTAACCAGTGGGCTTTCTTATTACCCAAACAGGTACCGCAGCAACCGCGCCCCCCACCATGTAGGCTCCTTCCGTAACGCCCGCTTCAATTCGGCCTGCAACGCCTTTAGAATCCGCCCCACAGCCCATTCAATGGCATCATCTGCATAGTGGTTGCCCGTGTCGGGAATGGCCTGCAATATCAGCTCCTGTATGCGCGGCACCAATACGCCCGCGTTGACTAGTTCGGTAGTAAGGTGCATCACCCGCCCGTCCTGTTGGGCTGCTGCTGTGAGGTCGGTGTAGTTCATTAGCCAAAATTACGTTGTTTGTGCCCATTTAGGTTGTTTATGTTGCGCAACTGATTTAATATTGCACCATGAAGTTTAACCGAGAATTATTCGCAAAGGCTGTAAGGCGGCAAAGGTGTGATACGCCGCTAAGGGTGACCGCATCCATCACGGGGGTGTCCGCAGCCACACATAGCCGCGTAGAGCGGGGCGGGAAAGTTGATATGGACACTTTCTGCATTTTGTGCGCATGGATAGGGAAGGCAGCCGCAGTATTTTTCACCAAATAAATATACACATCATGGAACAAGAAAATGAGGACTACGCCTCTGCTCAAAAACAAAACTGGGATAGCAGGCGTGATACACTGAGAAGGATGCTTGAAAAGGTCATTGATAAGCTGGATGCCCAAGACCCATACGATGCAATGTTACAATCAAATTACGTGATGGGCTGCCTTCACAATACCATTTCAGGACGCTATGAGTAGGGAGCAATATTGGAGAGAAATGTCTATCGCCCCACGAAAAGGAAAGGTGATTTGGCTGAAAGACCCGACGCTTGACAGGCCTGTGCTTGGGAAATTCGGTTTTTGTGGCAACATTATGACATGGTACATAACGTGTGATCCACATCGTTTGGCAGGAGAATTTCCTTCAATAGTGAATACCCCAATCAATCCAACACATTGGTCACCATACGACAGCAATCCCAATATGGCAACGCCCATAACATCCTATCCCAATCCATCGCCGCCACAGCCCTTGCAGAAGCGGTTAAAAAGAAAATGAAAGTATGAAACCTACACAGAAGGCAAGATCGTTCGCCATAAACTGGCACGACATATACGCCAATCAGAAATATTCGGGTAGCTATCCGTACAGCGTACACCTGCAAATGGTAGCTGACACCGCGATTAAATTCATTGCCCTACTGCCTGCTGAACTCCGCGAAAAGGCAATCTGTGCAGCATGGTTGCACGATGCGATTGAAGATGCACGTAAGACCTACAACGACATAAAGCATATTTTTGGGAAAGAGGTTGCAGAGGTGGTCTATGCTCTCACAAACGAGAAAGGACGCAACCGCGAAGAGCGTGCTAACGCAAAATATTATGAAGGCATACGCGCCAACGCTTGCGCTGTATTTGTAAAGGTGTGCGACCGTATTGCAAATGCTGAATTTTCAGTAAAGAATAAAAGCAGGATGGCTGCAATGTACGCATCAGAGAATGAGCATTTCCTTGCATCTGTCGGCCTTCCTGATTCGCACCCTATGGCTGCCTACCTTATTCAAACCCTCGCAAACGCACAACCATGCTCAAACTAACCATCCCGCAGCAGGCGGCAGAAGAACCGATTGATTGGGGCAAGCCGCAATGGGTGCAACATACAGAGAGGCCGGACACGGTTGTGCTAACCACCGCAGACCAAACCCCTTGTAATTTCAGCGGCACCTGTATGCCTTGCCCCACTTTCCCAACTGGATTTTACTCTCACCAGTGGGACAAGAACGACTTTATCCCCCTCACAATCGACATCCCCTTCACCATTTCAAATAAGGACTAATGAAACTGAAAGAACAAATGCAGGCTGCGATAGAGCAGTATGTTGAGGGCGCAACCCCAACCGGCAACCTAATACCTTACGCTGCTCTCTCACAGGCTGCCCTTTCCTGCGCCACCCTTGCCGCAGCGCATTACGGGAAGGATTGGTTGCCGATAGCGGATGCGCCGAAAGATGGGACGGAGGTGTTAGGTTACAGAGAAGATGCTGGGATAATGCTCATATCCTACACTTCTATCACTGAACTGTTTTCTGAGCAAAAAATAAAAGAAATGGAGATTACAGAAGATGACGCAGAACAGAAAGATTGGTTTTATTCACATTATACTGGTGGCGGGAGGCTTGAAGGCTCTGAGAAACCAACACATTTCATGCACCTCCCCAAACCACCCGTCCCATGATAAAAATAATGCTGACACTATTCTTAATAGGATATTGCATGCTCACCTACTTGGAAGGGCGCTGGCTGTTCCCATTTCATAAACTAAACGACCATGATACCAACTAACGAACTCCGCATAAAGAATTGGGTGCTGTGCGATGGCAAACCAGTGCAAGTACAAGGCATAGACCCGCACCGAACCAGCGAGCGACACCGCGGCGCAATTGATATACCCGACGACATCTTAGAAGGCAACACAGTGGGCAAGTGGATAGATAAAATCCATCCCATCCCCCTCACGCCGGACGTGCTGGAGAAGTGTGGGTTTGAGAAAACATCTTATGGCGTAGAGCTGATTCATGAAAGATGGGCATTCTTTGCCGATGGGAAAGGTGCACGGCTATATTTTTCAGCATCGGATGATGAGTACCACCGCGCAAGCAAAATAATAGAATGTCTGCACCAGTTGCAAAACCTCTTTTTCAGTTTATCCGGCAAAGAACTTGAATATAACCCATAGAATTTATACCTTCGCAGTGCTTACCTACATCATCCATGTTCCCTATTACAATATTTAGAATACGCCCTGGCGTGCAAGAGCAGAAACTTCCTTTTAGGATGATGTCTGGTAAGCCTCTTGCATGCAGGGCATTTTCATTTTATGGAATATATAGAGGAAGTCTGGAAGCCAATTACTGGTTATCCTAATTACGAAATTTCAAACTGCGGCAGAGTACGCTCTTTAGAAAGAAAGATTAGGTATTTGCACTCCGTTACACGAGAAGAGCATTTCAGGCTTTATGAGTCAAAATTGCTAAAACAGCAGCTGACAAAATTCGGCTATTACTTCGTTCAACCATACAACGATAATGGCTCAAAGAACAAAACTATCCACAGGCTTGTAGCTATTGAGTTTGTAGAAAACCCACACAATTTCAATGTAGTTAACCACATTGACGGGAATAAGAAAAACAATCGTTTTGATAATCTTGAATGGTGTACGGATGCCTATAATCATGAGCACGCACAACGAGAGGGGTTATTGGCAAAAGGTAGTCGAGTGGCAAGCGCAAAGCTGAATGAAAGATGTGTGATTGCAATCAAGAAATTATTATTAGAAGGCTGGACACATGACAAAGTTTCTGCCCTATTTGAAGTGTCTAGAACTACAATTACCCTGATTGAAAATGGAGCAACATGGAAGCACATTAGCACAAAAACCGAACTGACCCATGATACCGATACTATCCAACAAGCACGATGAGATGGACAGGATTTATCCTGACAGGCACAGCACCATACACAAGGTAGCCTGCCAGCACTGTCCATCTACCAAAGGGCAAGACCCAGAAGCGGCAGACATCAAAGCTAATTGCACCAAACATGAGATAGCTACTCGATTCCTTTTCCCGTGTGGATGGCGTGGTAGTAGGCTGTGCAAAGGCTACTGTGACTACAACGGCATAGACCAGCAATATCTCGATTCCCTCAAAGAAAACATAATCACTCAACCTTAAGCCATGTGCCAAAAAATAATAGTCAACCGAGGCGAGATTGAGATAGAAAGTGTAGGTGACCTATGCCGCTATTTCAGCTTGGGCAATATTGAAAGCGAAGGCAGAAAACTGAACCCGTCCGAATGCCTTTGCCCTGTTGATATTGAGGCGTTGCTTCAATACCGGAAGGTGCCGTTTATCTATACTGGCGGGGATTGTTTTATTGGAACCGGATTAAACGACCTAAAATCATGACCAAACTACGCGCCCTGTGGTGGCTGCTATGCCGCCGCGACTATGTGTTGCATGTAAAAGGAAAGCTGATTTACGATTGTCCGCTATCGGATCTCCGAATCTGTGCAATATCCTGCGCTGATGAGCATGAAAAGATAACCGACAACTATAAGCAATCCGCCGCCCTCAAAGAAGCCCAAACCATTATTAACCCGAAAAATTGAAAGGATGAAACAACCCCTAAATGTAAGCGTAGATGGATTGCACGATTTGCTTAATCCAAAAAGGAATCAAAGACAAGATGATGAAACTGTATTGTCAGACGACCCACGGTCGGCCTACTACATTCAGGTCACCGCTTGGTGTAGCCGACAAGGCACACTCTTTTCCCATGAACAAAAGGCGCGAGAGCATGGGGCAACGCATAATAAATGCAAGGAGTGTGGCACAATAAAGCCAAAATCAAGCTATTGCAAACCGTGCGCATATAAAAAATCTCAAGAGCGATACAACAACATGCCAGAAAAAGAATGGAATGGGGAAGGGATGTTGTGCATATTCAACGACGACCAATACTTCAACGATTATGGAGAGGTGTACGAATACGCCGAAATAAATGAAGTAGATCCTGCATCACTAAGCCTTTGCATTTGTGAGCCAAATATAATGCAACAGATAGACTCAAGCATTTGGGATGACATATTGCCTGAAGATAGCGAGCTATCCGATGTGGTTTCTAAAGAGTTCATCAACAAGCTTGATGAACTCAACGAAATTATAGCGGCCCATAAGCCTATAAGTTGGTCTCAGGGCAAATACAGAACGTCCGTCCCAACCCCCGCACCGGAACAATGAAGCGTAAATTAATTCACATTGAACAGAATTTCCTAGTGGAGTGCGATACTCCCAGCTGTGACTACAGCGAACCGAATGAAACCAAAGACCCCAACACCGACACGTACTACCTTATAAATGCGCCATGCCCGAAATGTGGGGGCAATCTCCTTACAGAAAAGGATTATTACCAGTACATGAAGTTTATGAGCCGCGTCAACTGGGTAAACAAATGGTTCGGATGGCTCGGGCCAAAACGGGTTGACTACTCCAACGGCACCGTATCAGTCAAGGTCCACAACGGCATCAAAATATCTGAATAACCCCCACCCGCCGCGCACGGGTAAAGAGCGCAGAAGGATTATGACAGGAAATGAAACAATGGGTGTCCAATGCGATAACCCGAAGTGCGATTGGGCAGACCTTACTATAACGGTTTCTCAGGGTTTTGGCTTCATTGACAAGCCTTGCCCTAAGTGCGGAGAAAATCTACTGTTGAAAGAAGATTATTCCAATTTCGTAACGCTGCTGTTGTACTCTGAAAACTTGCAGCAGGCACTTGGCGAAGGATACATTGCACCAGAAGAGGCGGTGGAGTTGTCTATACACTGCAAAGGTGGAGACATATTGATTACTCCAAAGATTCTGACGCTGACAGAATTTGTTTCCCAAAAGGAGAAAGAAACTGTCGAGGAATCAGCCCAATGGTTAAAAGGTGCGATAGACAACGCTCGCCACGATGGGGACTGTGTGGGTCAACCAATGTCCTGCAGCCTTTGCCAGCTTCAAGATTATTTAACGGAGTATGCGACTTACAGTAGGCAGCTATCCCAATTAACCCCTAAATTTGCCAAAACACAAACCAACATGGCACAGATAACAGACCCAGAGGGCTACACCCACGAAGATAATTTTGTAATGCCAGATGGCTACTTTGAAGCTGCACGTTTCACAGCGGACAACTTGCAAGACATTGAGGACAAAGCGCAAGAGTGGAACGACGATATTGCACAGGCTCCGCTTATTGTAGCCTATCTTGACAGGATTTGGAAGACCAATTTTGTGACATCTCTTGCTGAATATATTCTCCTAAAGCTTCAGCTCGCTGGTGCCGAGCGTGCCACTGCGACTGCCTAACAATCAACCGAACATTAGACAACGGCTCCTTAATTGGGGCCGTTTCTGTTTGCGGAATCGCGAGTGCTATCCCAATTGTTGCCATAGTCAGGGATAGCATTGCCCGGAGCGCGTAACGCATCGAAAACCTTGCCCGTTCTGACATTTGCTTCCTGCGTCCGCTGCCTTTCGGTCGTGTAACGCTCTTCTTCCAACTTGATAATCCGCTCATCCTTCTTCGTGTTGTCGTTACGCTGAACAAAGATTATAACCAACAAGAACAATGCCACATATAGCATCGGGTCTTTTCGGAATAAGGCACCCCAGCTTTTTGCTGTGGCAGGCGTTGGTTGGTCTGGCATTACAGTTGGCGTGCATACGAAGATATGAATAAATGAAGGTACGCAACACCGTTTAAAAACGGTTATGCACTACCCCCATTAACCTATTCATAGCGACGCAGGGCCATCACATAGAACATCATGCCCAACAATATTGCAAGATGCCCTGATTTTGTAAGGATATTGGCAACGAATGGCTCAAAGAGAACATTGGCCGTCTGGTTGATTGCTGCTATCAATATCCCACCGAAAAAGAACCGGATACTTAGCTTGCCGTATTTGTTCAGCCATTGCTCATTGTCGCGCATATAAATGTGGACAATGCCGAGGATATAGCAAGAGAAGCCAACCAGCATCAAGCTAACTATTTTCGTGGCTATCATCATCGCGTCCATCTTCCTTCGGGTTTAGTAGTTTGTCGGTCTTTGTCGTGCCTGACTTAGCCAGCATATCAACAAATTTGGGCCATGCTACACCAGAGGCAAAGCAGACAATGCCGAGAAAGAAGGTAGGGACGTTGCTGGGGCCAATGATGAAAGTAAGCACAGAGGATATGAGCGTACCGGCAATAATGCCTTTCACATACCCTTTCCACTTCAACTTTTGCTTCATCGCGTTAAGAATAGCACCCAAAATTCCCACAATTGGGAAGGGGTACCCATCCTTAATAGCCTGTTCATTAATCCATCCTTCAAAGAATCCCATGCCGTAAGGGCTTTGTTTATTGCACGAGGCATCTTAGTCCGTTTTGTAATCCCAACCAAAGAATTTAATCGCATAGTGCATGGCTGCAACACCCACCAAAAGCCATTTATTGACTTCTGCCATCGTATCCTCAGTCATATGCGTTAAAGACGGTGCCACCAATGCCCACAGCCCTGCAAAGAAGGTCAGCGTACGGAAGGCATATTTAAAAGCCATTGGCGTTGGGTTATTCAGTTGTCCAAACCCAACCTTTACTACTTTTTCGGTCATAATATAAGTATTTACCGCAGGGCCGCAACCTTGCATGTGAAGCTATAATTTGTCCCAATACCCAACAAGGGTGCGTAAACCTGCACCTGCAACGTATTGTTCGCAGATGCAACGGCTTGCCCGATGCTGAATCCGGCAACGCTGTTTGTTGGGTTGATTTGAATCCGGTCGCCTGTCAGTACCCCAGCACAGGTCACGGTAACCGTGCGGAATCCGGCTGTAAGTGTTATCAGTGCTGTTTCGCCTACTGTTACATTTGGCAGCGCTACTACGGAGAGGCCGGTAGCGGTATAGTTCGGGATGTTCAGCGTGCCTGCGGAGTAGGTTGCAACGCCTGATGTGCCTGTGGTGGTCAGTGTGACTATGCCAGATGGGCCCGTTGCGCCTACTGGCCCTTGTATGCCTTGCGCACCGGTATTGCCAGAATCGCCTTTGGCACCTGTCGGGCCTTGCGGTCCGGTTAGGCCAATCGGGCCTTGTGGTCCTACGGCACCCGTTGCGCCTTGTGGTCCTGCGATACCCTGAACCCCTTGCAATCCCGTGTCGCCTTTCGCGCCCGTGGCTCCAGTTGCACCCTGAATGCCTTGCGGTCCTTGTGCCCCGGTTAATCCTGTGTCTCCTTTCAACCCTTGCGCTCCTGTTGCTCCAGTGGGGCCAGCAATCCCCTGCGGACCTTGACTGCCTGTTGCCCCGGTGTCACCCTTGGGTCCCTGCGGACCTGTATTTGTCGGCAACGTAACAGTATTACCGGCAGAAATAGCCAGCGTGTTGCCCGACACCATTAGCGTCTGCAACTCATTCGTTACGCTGCCGTCCTGTTCATAGGTCAGATACGGCCCCTTAGGCTGATACAACGCCTCTGCCTCATCGAAGGTCAACCGCGCTGAAATAGCCCCCTGTTGGGCGATATCAGTGCTGTCTATGCGTGCTATCGTCTGTTGTGCCCGCCATGCAGTCATCATAACGGCTGTATCGGCCATTACCCATGATGTGTCCTCAACAGGGACTATCACAACGCCGCGTCCTGCTTCAACCTTTGGCAGTTCTTCCTTGGTCGCGAAGGTCTGCCCTGCGAACTCGGCAAACTGAATCATTACGCTGTCAAGGTGTACGCTCTTTGCGTACAGACCCATATTGCTTTGCAATTGAAACCGTGCATCAGCCTGTGCCTTTGTATAGTGGTTTCCTGTTATTGCCGCTGTCCATGCCGCCAACAGGTCGCTGTTGACCTGTTGGTTCCACTTAGTCCCGTTGTGGATATAGACTATACCGGACTGCACTATTGCACTACCGGCGCGGTTAAGTGATGGGTACGTTGATACCATCAGGTTGTTAGCCGTTGTGGTATCCGTAGCAGGTAGCCAGAACAGCCTGCCTGTCCATGAACCGCCCAAATCCTTGCGAACGGCATTCGCTGCTGTGCCTACTGGTAAATTCTGCCCTGCTGCAATGGTTGGTATCAGCAGCAGGGCGAGGAGGAGGTGTTTCATTAATTATTACTATTTTTTTAGCGCCCCAGAGCAGTTTTGTAAGTGTTAACCCAGCTAGCAAGACGCGCAGCCATCCCCGCATCTACTGAAGGTGCCAGTAGCACAAACCCTGACCGCCATGTGTTGGGGTATGCTACTCCAAGTCCTCCTGATGAGCTTGTTCCCGCTATCCACAACGGATAACTAGTAGGAGGCGTGCCACCGCCGATCGTTCCCGCACCAATCCCAATCTGAGAGCCGTTACGATAGGTTATGCCTGTTGTGCCCGATATTGTCAATGTGTGTACTCCCGCAGCATCCGTACCCGCTGGGGATATAAACGAGCCGCTGTTGAACGCTCTTACTTCAGAGTTATTATTCTCTTGATACCACTGGATGTATGAGCTACCAGCGTCATACGCTCCCGCGACAGATTTTGTGGCAGCATCCCCCGGCGCAGCGTCGGTAAGCACGGTGATTGAAAGGTTTGCCGTCACATACCAGTTTGTGTTAAACGAACCCTGACCGGTAGTTCCTGTGCCAAACTTCGGCCCGTTATTGTTGTAGGTCACCGTGCCGACGAAGGAGCCGTTATAAGCATTCTTCAAGTCCATCGCGTGGTGGGCTGCGCTTGTACCAAGGAATGGATAGATAGCGTAGGCACTTGTGTACCGTCCGGCGTTATCCAAGCTATCCACCATTTGCAATACTGCATCCTGCTCCGTTGTTGTCGGGGAGTACCCTGCTGTTACCAGACGTGCGAAGTAGGCATATGCGGCCGTCTGCGCTGGGGTTAAACCTCCTGAAGGGACAAAGCTATCTACAGGCGGAGGTTGCAAATACCACTTCCCGCCCGCACCATACGTCCAAACCTTGGTAGGCACCTGCGTGGTATCAACGTACATCGCAACGGTATTGCCGCTTGGCCTACTGGCTGAGAAAACAACTGTTGGCCGCTGCCATACAGCAGTCGTACTTGAAGCTCCTGTTAGCACATTCCCTAATGCAGGCACGTTGGTTAGGGTAATATCAACGCCGCCCGATTTAATTGTATTGGGTGCGGCAGGTGTGCCAGCCGCATACTCTGTCCCGTTCCATACCAAGCCTTGCCCTGTAGTCGCGCCGCCCTGCATTAATTGTGAAGGGAGTATTGATGGCGGTCTCTTAATAACGCTATCCGGGGCGTAGCGCCTATTGGTTCCTTCGGGAATGGTCTGATATGCCATTACACCCGTCCCGAGCGGATTTGTTTCGATATAAGGCCCGGCAGAATTGTAGTTGTAAATAAGCGGTCTGGTGTTTCGCGAAAGGCTACCGTTGCCCCTTGGAAAAATGTTGTCATAGATACGAAGCGTTGCGGGCAAATTATTATTGACAAGTTGAATGCCTTGGTCGAAAAACGAATCATTACCCGACAACGTGTTGCCGTATATTTCAACCAACCCCGCTCCCCGGATGCTACCGATTGCAAACCCGATTGACCCTGCCGGTTGCTTCCTGGCATTCTGCACCCACTCATTGTTTCTAATTTTTATGCTAAAAACGTTGGTCGCTAAAGAAAAACCTTGAAAGTAGTTGATAAACTTATTGTTTGCTATTTCAAGCCCCCGCACTATAGCATTCTTCCCCGGAGGGTCTATGTTAAGTGCGTTGAGGTTAAGTGCAATACTATTCACCGTGTCGCCGTCAGGATTGGCGAAGATGTTATTGATTACTTTGCAATCGATGCACTCTTCAGCATACAAAGCTGTGTTGAATCCTTTAAATGTATTCCCTTCAACAATAATGTTCGTATTGTTTGGAGATACAGGAAGCCCAAGTGAATCGACGCCAATAGTAGAGGCAAGCAAAGCTACGGCCCATCCCGCCTCGTCGTTGAAACTCTTACCAGATATTGAAGCGGTTACGCTGTTATTGATAACCTTCCCATCTTTCCCGCCCAAAATACGGAAAGGAGTACGCCATTGCGGGGGTGTTGCCGCATCCATAACGATATAGTTGTTCGATAGTCGGTATTGTTCGGCTGCAAACATTGACATCGCTTGATAATTCTGGCCGTTAAAAAAGCAGTTGGTTATCGTTATATCCTTAGCTGGATACAGTACATTGTTGTTGGTAGCGGTAAAGCAAACAATCCCTTCGCTTCCACCTCTTATTTCGACATCTTCTACGTCGAAGCCAACTACAGGCCCTGCTTGCGGAGTTCCAATATTCAATTCTGAACTGAAGCCTATTGCGAAGGTACCGCCGCTCTGGGAATTGTGTCGTGGTGGCTTTATCGTAAAGTGACTTGCCCCAGAGTAGCTGCGCGAAAAAACAATCATTGTCCTCTTTTGCCAGTATCCAGTAGCAATGGGATAAGTGTCTTGCGTAGTGTCGTATCTTATAATGCTTCGCCCTTGCCCAAAACCGGTAAGATGAATGCTCTTTAGAATGAATACCTGATTGCTAAAGGTTATTGGCGCATCTGGCAGCTTAATCGTCGAATTGTCCGGCACCATACCGATTACAGTCCGCAATGTATCGTCGCCTTTGTGTATCCCATTACCTACAAGCCCCCACCATGAGCACAGATATGTGCGGTCTGTTACTTGTCTTTCCCACGCACCAATAGCGCTGCTGTTTGACTTGATATACAGCCCCTGTAAAGTATCTGCGGCAAGCTGTGCAGACATGCCGGATGGTATCCAGCGAAATGTACCTTGTTTACCGGCTTCAGACAAGTACGCAGTTTCATTCGGAGCCATGCCTGTGACCGCAGCGAGTGCAGCCCGTGTGGGCGCTATTATTGAACTACCACCGCCGCCAGACTGCGGATTCTTTATAACCAGATCCCCGTTGGATGTGCCAGATTGGTACCAATATTCAGTAGGGGTGCCCGCATCATTAATCAGTACGGTTAGCCCCTTATACCGGTATGCAACATTTATAGATGCATTGGCATCGGAAACGCTAGAATATGGCTGCCAAACCCCAGAAACGAACTTGCCCGTCCGATCGTCAATATGTTTCGGGGCATTGATAATGAAGTTGTTGGTTTGCGTCCTTTGTGCTTGGGCGAAAAGAGGCAGAATGATTAAAAAGAGTAGGATTTTCTTCATGATTGTATAAATGTTACTTGTTCGCCGCCTGTATTGGTTGCATAATTAACTTGGGTATACTTAAGCGTTGTCAGCATAATAGGCGCTGCAAATGTTGTGTCATCACCCATTGGTTCAATGTCGCCATCGCCAATCTTAAAGTCTGTTATATCCTCTGTGGCTCGCCAAGCTCCCCAATAATATCCCGGGTCATCTGTAGCAGCGAAAGACGGCTGGATATCCTGTCCAGCTACATGCGGATGGGGTGTGGTGGCTAATATCTCTGATTCTGTTAGCGGGGTGCTGTCACTCTTAATGCCCCAATAGGCGTATCCGTCAGCGGGAGGCGGCACCCCAAAAGCCTCCCTGTGCAAATAGATGTTGCAGGCGTTAAGCGGATCTGCAAAGGTCATTTTGCCCAGTACGCTATCCAGCGAGTAGCCCATATCTTCAGGGGAGTATGGCAGGTTGCCAACCCGCACGCCTGTTGCAATGTAGCCTATCAGCTCTGGTATGGTAAATTCTGTGGTGCCGTCTGGGAAGGTATAGTCTGGGGTTCGTCCGTCAAGCAGTGTGGGCGCATCTCCAACCGCTATGACAAGCTCTTTGAGGCCTCCACCGCCGCCAATCAACGCGATAAGCTGAGTGAGCGTAATTGAGGAAGTAATGCCGTTTGCCGACTGAACCGGCAGCCGCATATCGTTAACCAGATTGATTACCGGTGGGAGCTGCTGTATTTCGATTATATCGTAATCTGGCATTATGATACTTTGATTAGTTGGTTCTTCTCTGTTGCAATGTAATAGTCATCCTGCGTACCCAATACCGCTATAATCGGCTCCTTTATTAATATCTCCCCGGTTTCTCTCCCGTCTGCATTCAGATACAGCAATTGTCCATCAACGAACGAAAATTGACCAGAAAAACCCCATTCGCTAACAAAGATAGTATTTAGGTACGTTATTAATCCGGCTACATTATCGAACTGCTGCCCTACATTGTAGGTTATCCCGTCGAATATCAACGATACGACAAAGAAGCTGCCAATCAGGTCTTCCCCACCTATGATAAGCAGGTATTGCGGCCCTGCACCTACTATCGTGGCACACCCCCCGCATGATATGGCAAATTGCGGCTCCATTAGTCAGTATATACCGCCCATCCTGCGGAGATTAAGTATCCAACAGATGCCGCTGTAGGCACATTAGGCGGTGCAGGCGGGGTTTGGTTCTCCATAACCCATGTGCCAGCGTGTGCGTAAGACGCATTGTCGGTGTATCCCACAGTGATTATCTCGAGCGCCCCATCATCGAGAAGGTTGTCGGATATGTCCAGCAAGGTAAGGTTGGCGAATTGTGGCAATGGTGTTGCCCACGCGGTACCGGTGAAGGACTCAACATTGCTGCTCCTCAGAATGAACTGGCTAAGGGTGTTGCCCGAGCCGTTCAGCACTTCAAGATTGAATGCGGGTATATCCTGATCTTGTATGCGCAGCGATACGAGATTGCTAGGCAGTGATGTTACCGAAGTCAGGCGGCTAAGTACAGCCTGTGTGCCGAAACGGAGCGTATTGAAGTTGTTGTTGTGGTAGAAGCGTACATCTGTTGCCGTACTGGCTGCAAGTCCGGTGATGGTCTTGCTCGTAAGCACCATTGGCGGGCCTTGCACATACTCAACAGTGCTGCCGTATGAAAGGACGTGTGAAGCGTCTAGGAACGCGTATTGGTAGGTGGTTACTGACGTGCCAGTGGTGATGGTAACTTCAGAATGCGAGGCAAAGGTTATGCCGGATGCGGAGTTAAATGCTTCTGTTGGCCCGTTCGCGTAAATAATATCCCCTGCCTGAATACTGAAGGTGCCAGTGATGCCCATTACGGCATTCAGCGACGCAAGCAGCGCCGTTTCATCTGCCCCTGATAGTATCTCCACAGGTTGCATCCCCGTTAGCTCTACAGTGGTCACTCCATCGGTCATGCGTAAGGGCGACAATGCGTAAGGGTACGTTGCGGTAGACGCAATAAACAGGTCGGCAGTTCCAGCCTCTGTCGTTTCGGCGGGGTTGGATTCATATACCCGCAGCACGGCGGTTGATAGCGGTGTAGGGGTGCGGGTAGTGATATCGAATGCCTCTCCATTGGGCCTGACAACCTGCTTTCCGTTAACTGAGGTGAACCGCAACAGGAAGATATGGGCCAGAATATCCATCAGCCACATCGGCACCCCCGGCTCACTGCTGTATTTTGTTTTCGCCCCTACCCGCAACTCAAATACCCGTACTAGTTCGGCATGGAGCAGGTCGGTTCGGTTCTGCTGGTCAACATAGGTGTTGTCCGTGTATTCAACGCCTGCGTATTCAAATTCAGCCTCTACTCTGATGGAGAAATTGGGTGAAAGTCCGAACAAGGCGTTGTATTCGTTGCGGTCGTGGTTGTACTCAATGAGCTTGGTATAATTCCATACTTCACGGGCAAAGAACGGCTCAGATATATACAGCTTGTCCACATTGGGCACGCTGTAATCAACCGTGACAAGGAAGCAGTATTTCCCCTCCCCTAAATCATAGTCGGTCAGCCGCAGTTTATACTGGTACATTGCGCTATCTGGCAGCACCCCTTGCGAGGTGTCGAGGGCAATATCCGCGACAACCTTCGCATTGCAATCTATCACCTCCAGTTTTACCGAGGTCACATTGCTGTTTGGCACGAGAAACTGGATGGTTATGTTGTCGGTAAGCTCCCATTTCTGATTGTACTTAACCTTTCGCTGCCACCATAGTTGCGACAATTCAAACCAATCTGCCCTGAACTGCTGCCCGTGATAAAGCGGATTTACAGCCGCGTTTAGCTCCACGAAAGGAACGGGGCAGGCATCGGCAGGGCGAAAGATAATAGCCATTAGCGGTTAATCAGTTGGTTTGTGTCCGTCGTTGGGTGGGCAAGCAATATACACTCGTATGTTTCATGCGTGGCGGGCCTTGTGCCTATATCCATTGGGAATCCCTTAAACGTCATTTCTTCGCTTGTAAAGGTAAAGTACCCGTGTGGATTGACCGCCATTAATTCAAGCAGGTTTATTGGCGTTTTAGCCGTGAATTTAAACAGGATGGGCTTATAAAGCATCGGGCCAAGTTCGGCAGCAGGTATATCAGCATTCTCAGTAACCGTTCCGGCACCTAAATTCACCGACAGTGCAGCATTCTTATCCGCCGTTTGGAATGTAAGCACGCCGCCGGGGACAAGGTGAAACGCAGGGGCAATGCGCGGGCCGTTACGACGCGCATCCCGCCCGGGGGTCATGCTAAAATTGAACTTACTGGATGGCGAAAACACACCCGTTGCGGCGTTCTGCGATGCAGGTCGATACAATGGATAGAAGCCGTCTATCAGGAAGTCTCCAATGTCGGCTAAGAAGGTTTCGTTATCCTGCCCGCTGTCGGTCGTTGTCTTACCGGCAAGGTTCGCCATGTGGAAGTCTATACCAAGCGGGTCATACCGGTAGGGTGAAGTCCAATCCCTGTCCTCGGACAACATGCCGTCCCCACTGTTGCGGGTCTGCCCTTGGTTGTACTCATCGCGCCCGTTCAGGCTATCGTAGTCCTGCGCTTGCCCACCGTTCTTCAGGTTGTTGAAAAAGGCCGGTTCGTACTCTGATATTTCAAGACCTGATACTTCCCCCAATGAAGCAATCTCCACGTCCTGATATACCGCCGCAAGTGGCACTATGCTAAGTTGGTTGTTTAGCTGTGTCATGGCAAGCATCCCCGCATTGCAGATGTGTTTTGCGCAGTCGGCAATGGTGGTTTTAATCTTTGCCGCTGTGGCTGGCGCGGAACCATCCCCCAACCCGCGTAAGGCATCGCCACAGGTGGCAGCGATGTTAAAGAAGCGCATATCCCAGTTACTATTCCGATCTAGGAATGGGTTAGTCAGTATTGGGGAGTTGCCCACAGCAGCAGGGCTGATAGCTTCTGATACTACCTTTTGGAATAGCTGGAAGTAACGGTATGATGGGACTTGCCGCTGTGCCTGCCGCGAATCATACGCAATCTTCAGGGATGGAGGGGATGTTGGTGTAATGGTGCCGTAGATGAACGACGCGGGGCCGGATGGGCTACCGGCAAAGCGGGTTGTATAGTACAACTTATCGCCGGGGTTCAGCGCAATGGTTATCTGGCCTATCGGGTGATAGGTTGTGCCAAGGTAGATGACAGAGTTGTTTTCAGAAATAAGATTGTAGGATGTGGATGTAGTATTGCCTGCGTCAATGACAACGAAGCCTGAACGCAGGAGTGCAAGCCCGTAGTTTATCCCCGGCAGCGAATTGGTAGTGAGCGTGAAATCATAGTCTATGACCACCGATGTTGCAACGGTGGCTTTAAGGAACCAACGCGGATCATCTGGCGGGCCTGTCCCCTCGGTGTACTGCACTCCTTGCGTATTGTTGCCGTAGGTGTCCAGTGTACTTACGATAAGCTGCGGCGTGTGGGCCGTGTTCTCGTTGTCGCCGGAGGGGTTGCCAGTCATAAAGAAGCTGGCACTGTTCTTCAGGATAACGCCGTTGAATAGAACCCTGATAGCATCAGCATTAAGGAGAGGTATCTCAACCGGCGTACGCTGTTTTGCCTTTAGCACCTCGGAAATACCAGTGCCTAGCAATGTGGCGGCAACGCCATCACGGGTATCAACCGCCTTTGCAATGTCAATATCGGCCGCGTACCACGGCTTGTATTGCCAGACGGTGCCTAAGTCGAATTCTTCGCGCAGATTGGTAATGAGCCTTGCCTTCCCACGTCGTCCATAGGTATATTTTACATAACGCAGGATAGCTTTAGCATCATGCACCGCCTCGTAAGGCGTGGTCGCAAAGCTGCCGATGCCGTGGAGTTCAGGGTCGCGAATCCAGCTTATTGTTGTTTCTTCCCATCCTTTGAGGGCGAACTTTAGATAGTAGGGTTCAGGACGCTCATACACGGTGCCGTCAGGATGTAGGGCATACCATGTATTATCGTCCTTCTTAATCTCAAATTGGAATGTTGGCCCCATTATCTTCTATTGTATTTCTGCCATTCGTACCATTTCTCAACGCCTGTGCTGCCCTTTGGCGCGGTGCTGCGGATGGCGCGCTCAATACGGCTGCCGGATATCCCCACTGCCCCGACGATATCGCTGTTGTCCTGCCGCGTCATGCCCTGTTGGCGTTGCGAAACTACGGCATTTAGCATCCCGTAACCGAGTGCGTTAATCCGGTCTTGTGGCGCAACGATGGTATTTCGCGGCAAATCCCTCACTTGGTCTGAATCGACCATGTACGGCCTGCGCCCCGGCTCAATTATAAGCTCTGCGCCTGATTCACCAACACGGGCAAGTCCTCCCTTGTGCTTTGGCCTGCCGGGGATGCCTGCACCCAATGCGTATTCAGGCAATGGGGTTGCTAGGACGGTGGCTATTTGAATTGCACCAATAGCGGCAGCTATACCTGCCAATACTGGCCCGCCTTTTACAAGGTTTGCAACCACTGCTTCCGCCGTCTTCGCGATAATCTGCGCTATGGTAATCCCTCTCTCAAACTGGGCCTGTCGCTTCTGTATTGCTCTTTGCTTTTCCTGAAGCTGCTCCCTTTGAGCCTGCGCCCGTGCCTCGGCCAGAATTATCTTCCTTTGCTTTTCCTCTTCATACAATGCCTGCTTTTCTACCGCCGAGGCATTCTCCATGCCATACTTTTTCAGCAGCTCTTGCCTTTCAGCTTCTGTGAAGGTAACCGCCTCAATGGCTGCAACCTCTTTGTCACGCAGCTTGTCTATTTCTTCCTGCTGCTTTTGCAACCGTTCAATTTCAGCATCTGCGCGGCTCCTTGTTATTGACACAAGGGAATTAGCAATCTCCTCCGCCAATGCTTTGAGGCCTTGCATGATCGCCTTTCTGCGCTCGGCTGAACGGATATCATCTTCCTCCTCTTGCCGATGCCGCTCAGCATTGATGGCAATACGCGCATCAGCCAGTTTCTTATCCTCGGCCTCAGTGTCTGCGCCAAGAGCCTTCAGGTCTTTTATATTTTGCTCAATAAGGTCGCGGCTTGATTCAAGTTCCTTTAAATCATACTTCTTATTAATATTGGCAATTTGTTTGCGGTATTCGGTTTCGTTTAGATTCCCGCTGGCATATTTCTTATTTATGGCATCCCGTTCCGCATATTCTTGCTCAGACAATGCCAGCTTCATGTCGGCAATGTTGTTGTCCAAAAGTTTTCTGCGGGTGGAAATCTGCTTCTCTAAATCTTTAGTTATAGCGTCTTGAGTAAATTTATCTTTCTCCCTTTCAGACTTAGACTTCAATGCTGCATACTTGTCAGTAATAACCAGCCGTTCTGTTTCAAACGCCTTCTTCTGGATAACAAGATTCTTTTGCTCATTGCTCAGCTTGCCGCCTTTACCCTCTAGCTGTGCAATCTTCTTCAGGTTGACATCAATGTTGTCAAGTTCTGCCTTTGCAGCCACCTTTTGCTGTTGCAGTTCTTTCTGATAGAACTCCTCGCGGGCAGAAATCCGGGTTGCCAGACCTTCCTGTTCATTCTCAAAAATGGCCTGCAAATCTTCTTTGTTACCCTGTAAGCGTTGTTGCCGCAGTTCTGCGCTGGCTTTGTTCAGCCTTTCCTCGATGTTTATTACTTCATTTGTGGTGTCCTGAACGCGCTTTACATTCTTCTTCGCCGCTGTGTCTTCGGCATCTTGAATCTTGCGCCGCGTATCCGATGTGATGAGGTCAACCTTTCGCTGGAAGTCTTCGTTCATATAAACGCTTTCCTCCTTTATTGCCCGCTCCTGATTGAATTCCTTTATCAAGTCTGCTATCCGCTGGCGACCTTCATTCCTCAATACGTCCTGACGGGCCTTTAATTCTTCCTTGGTGCCCTTCTTCGCATTGTTCAGCCTTATTTGAGAAAGTTCGGTATCCCTTTTAATGTCAGTATCCACATCATAGGTCTGGCTGCGATTCTTTGCCGCTTCATTTACGCGTACCAATTCCGCTCGATATAGCTCAAGCGCACCCACTGCGTCACGGTATTCGCTCCCGGACTTGTTAAGTGCCTTTGCCATGAATGTTTCTTTGGCAATCCACTTGTCTATTTCGGCGATTCGCTTGTTATTTTGCTCAATATTTGTCGCCACTTCTCCATTAAGCTGCTTGGTCGCATCTTCTACTTTCTTATTGGCCTCTGTAAGCGAATTGGCGTACTCCTTTGCATCAGCAGCATCAGTGGCAAACCACGAGCGGTTGCCCCCATTAAGGAACTTGTCGAGGTTCTGTTGCGCCTCAAGTTGCTCCTCTAATGCTTTTGTAAGCACCTTTTCCCCCGCTTCTATCCTTTGTTTTCGGGTAAGAAGCTCTATCTGATTCTTGATTGCATCATTGACCTTTTCGGTCTGTATCTCCTCCAGCGTAAGTTGCCCTAAGAACTGCGGGAACGCCTCTTTAAGCGACTTGTAGGCTTCTATCTGTTCACGCTTGGTTGCATTAAGGTCGCGGGTAACAGCAATGTTTTTATACATCTCGGCGATGTCACTTGCCATATTCTTACCGACTTCCTTCATGGCTTCGTTGAACTCTTTGCTTTCATCCTTCCCGTTCACCAATTCGGTGACCCAGTTCGCTATCGCACCTGCATAAACTGTGAATAGCGTAATTGCAACGGTGATCAGCGTACCTACGCTAAAGATGGAACTTGCAAGGGCTTTGAGAACGCCCGGCCCTTTGGTTGCCTCAGCCGCTGCTAATGCCTGCTCTTTCGCAAGCTCTCCGACCTGTGCTGCGGCCTCTTCGCTTGCCCCGCCCGCAATAGCGGTAGCAGTTGCCTGTGCTGCTTCTGCTTCTGCTTGTTCTACGGCAGCTTGCTGTGCTGCTTTTTGGTTTGCTGCAAGGGTTCTGAATGCCTCAATAGCAGGCGCAAGGTTGTTCCCAATAGCGGACGCAAAGGTGCGGAATCCGTTAGACAACGATGGTAACTCCGATGCTAGCATAGCAACGTTGCGGTTAACATCGGCAAGGCTACCTGCATAGTTACCTACGTTACGCTGGTTCTGCCCTACGCTTGACTCAATCTCGGCGAGCCTGTCATGCAACGCTTTCGCATTCTTTACCGCCGCAACTGTTGTTGGATTGCTTTTGCCTAGTTCGGCATAGTATTGCTTCGCGGCATTGGCTGCCGCTGTATATTCTTTCTTCAGCTGCTCATAACCATTATTCAGCTTGGCATCGGCGGCGGCTTGGCGTTCTGCTGCCGCAGTAGCTGTTGCTTGCGCTTTAGCGGCATCTGAAATAGCCTTTGCTGCCTGCTGGTTCGCCCGTGTTTGAGCGATGGTAAGATTGGTTTGTGCAGTCAGGGTCTGAATCTCGGCCTTGCGGGCGCGTTCTTCGGCCTCCAGCTGCTTGATAATAGCCGTTTCAGACTGAGTCAGTCGGATATTAGCCTGTGCCAACGCCGCCTGCGCCTTAGCCGCCTCGGTCTGCGCTTTCGCAAGGTCGGTCAACGTCTTGGCACTACCCAACGCATCCGATGCAGCCTTTAGATTTTTGGTTAGTTCGGCGGCAATGCCCACCCCCTTTTCCATCATGTCTACGTTACGCTTTAGCCCCGCCTCGGCTTCCGGCGTTACAAACTGGCTTATGTCCTGACTTGCTGCCATTCTTTCAAATATTGTTCCGCCTTATCAGCGGATTGTTCTGCAAATATCGCGTTCTTTTCGGCCTGCTGAAGAAGTAATACATCCAGCCTTACCAAGGCGCGCAACGCCAGCTTCTCAGCACGGGCTATGCCAGTGCGTAAAATGCGGGTAGCGGCAGCCAATTGTACCCTACTCAGCCACATTTTTAGGCGCAGCATTCTGTCTTTCCACATAAGCGTGATAATCTTTGTAATAGGTGCAAAATTCAAGCGTTGTTAGCTTGTGATAATCCAACTGAAATTTAAAGTGTTGGGACATCCTGACCAATGCGGTCACATAACGGGTTTTGGTGGGCTTCTCTTCCTTCGTTTCGGTCGGCAGCAACTCTCGAAGTTCAGCCATTTTCACCTCTCGGTTCATGACAAACGCCTTTGCCCGTAGTGCCACCCGTTCCAAATCCGTTCGGTAGCTTTCTTCGGTATAATCGGCCTCAAATCCCATCTCCCTAAGCTGATCACACCAATCCTGCTTAGGCCCGCACTTGGTAATAAAATCAATCAGTGACTGGGTAACCTCAATCAACATATCCTGCTGCGCTATCTCCCCGCTCAATTCAGCAATCCGGCCCATTCTTTCGCCGCCTATGGCCTCGTTGAACTCCGCTTGGATAATCTGCCAGCCTTCATATCCGATTGCCCCGTATTGACCCGTTACAGCCATATCAACGTATTCGCTGAACGGCAATGCGTCAATTGATATATAAACGGGAGTATTCAACCCCGCGTGGCTCTTCGTCAGGGTGATGGAATCCGAATCCGCCATTGATTGTTTCAAAGATGACGACGGCGCGTCCGCTGAATCCGGTTCGTGCCGCCCAATCTTTAGCGCGTTCTTCAGCCGCTGCCACCTTGTTAAGTTTGGCTTGGAGTAGTTGTTTGTCTGATAGGTTGCTTCCACAGTCGTTGCAGGCCATTATTTAAAACCGTATTGTGATTTAATACCCGCCATGACAACGGGGCTGTAAGTCGTATTGTACAGGGTGCGGGAATCGTCGACACTCAAGCCGAACGCCTGCCCGCCTGTCTTGGGGTCAATCTTGTTGCCCCATGATACGCCGGTGCGGACGCTGAATGTTGTGCCGTTGACCGTAAGATACATTGCATTGTGGGTATCGCCCTTAATAAAGTAGTTTGGGGTATCGTATGGGGTCTGTGGGGTAACGCGCGCCTTGAAGTCGGCGTATGATTTCGCAGAGGCAGGGGATTTAAAGTAAGGGTCTGCACTGAACTTTGGCCCCAACGGGCGATCGTCAACTCCTAACCCTTCCATCAACTGCGCCTTGTTGGCATCGAGTACAGCCACGGGGTTTGCCGTGATGGCATCAGCGGTCAGCAGGGTTAGGTTAACCCCTTTCAGTGCCTCCAACATTGCGCCAAAACCCATGACACGAAGTTATACAAAAAAGCCCGACTGGTTAGGTCGGGGCTTGTAGTGGGAGCAGCAGGAATCGAACCTACTACCTATGCCGGTTACCTGATTTACAGTCAAGCGCGCACCATTGCGACATTACTCCCCAATAGCGCTTTCGGAACGGGTGCGCCTTACCGGTTGAATTCTCAACTCCGAATGTGATTCAACAGACCGTTGTTGAAAGAAGAGCGAACAGGCATCGAACCTGTACAATCAGAATCAAAGTCTGATATGCTTCCGTTACATCATCACTCTAAGTACAGGCGACAAGACTCGAACTTGCAGCGTATTTCTACTCCTGATCCCAAATCAGGGCGGCTTCCATTTACCGATTACGCCTGTATGCAAAAAGCCCCTTCTTTTCGGGAAGGGGCTTTAGTATTGTTGAATTACAACACAGCTATCCATTCCCGCCAATAAGGCACGGCATGGGTTGCTGATAAGTAAATGTTGCTTTCATTTCGATAATATGAATAGGGCACCTATTCGATGCAAATGTAGATAAACTTTGTCTAAATCAAAATAGTAATGCAACGCAAAATGACTGCAATGACAGAAATGATGCAAATTATAAAGAAAGACGCCGGTATCCATATCAATCTAGCATCCCATAGGCATAATAATAAGGACAGGTTTGCCATGACAACTGATGCGACCATTATAAACACCAACCTCAATAGTGTAAAGTATTCCATTATATTTCTAGTCTCCGTCGTAAATGTGAACGCCTACTTCGCCCCCATAGCACGAACCCTGTATTTTTATCTTGGTGCCGTCTGTAAAGTAAATGTATATTATATTGTAAAGTATCCCGTCGTCTACAACTTGTTCTATAGTTTTCCCCTCGTATTCTTTTAGCTTATTTTCCATGCCCCAAACCTACAACAAGCCTGTCGAAAAAGCCTTAAACTGCCCCCAAACAGCACAAAAAAGCCCGCGAATTACGCGGGCCATTCTGGTTGGTCAGGGTAGCTTATGGCTTTGGCTTCTCTGCGGGCTTGTCTGCCGCTTTGCTGCCGAACTTGTCAACAGCAGTCTGGTAAAGGGCAGTCAGGCGAAGATTACGGGCCTCGTCACTGAATGCCGGGGCAGGGAACGCAGCTTGTGCCATAGGTGACTTTAGAAAGTCAGCCTGTGACATACCCGCGATGTGCTTGCCGTTGAAAGAACCCAGTTCTTGACCCTCGTATTTCAGGGTGATGAAGTCGTTTGCTTGTGCTTGCATGGTTCAGGTATTAAGAGCGAAGGAATGTGATGGTGTTGGCCTCGTAGTAGTTGCCCAGTGCGGTGAACAGCGACGTAACGCCGGTCAGCGTCAGCTCGATGTAGCCGGTAGCAGGGTAGTCGGGGTCGGTCGTATCCAGTGTAAGGATGTAAGGGGCCGCGTCGGTAGCCTGAACCACGAAGGAGGTCACGGTGATGGGTGCGCCGGTGGTCTTGTTCTTGGCAACTACATTGGCAGCAGTAAGGGCCGCGCCATAGGTCTTGCCAATGCTCACATCATTGCAGCCTTCTGCAACGAAGATGGTGAACACGCCAGACGCTGCGCCGGATGGTGTCAGGTTGGAAAGGAACACATCCTTTACAGACTGGCTCTTTGCATAGGCAAGCGGGTTGAACTTGATGCCCTGAACATCCTTAGCATCCATCATCATGACGCGGTCGTTCATTTCGGTAGCATCAGCCAAATCCAGCGTCAACCAGTAGCCTACCGCCTCGGCTTGCGTTGCACGGGTCAGGTTAGGGATGTGTATGCGGGAAAGGTCGAAGCCGTACAGCATCTCAAGACCTGCGGCATTGTATCCAGCCACGCCTACAAGACGGCCATCCTTGTCAACTTCCAGATAGTCGTACTGCTCCTGCCGTCCTTCAAAACGGCGCAGCGATTGGTGAAAGCATTGACCGTTCAGGTGGCGGTACATAGCGGAATAGTAACCATCGCGGTTAGTATAGCTGCTGCCGTCCTCAAAGGTCTGTGTTACCTCTTCCTGGTCTTGTGCGGTGATGGTATTCCAGTTGCCTACTGGGTGCCAGCGTTCGGCATATACGGCGGCGTGTACCTTACCCGCAATAAAGGTTTTCAGGTTGACTGCGTCAGCGGCAGATATACCAGTCCCTTTAGGGATAAAGAAGCCACCTACCGCAGCCTGAAGCATACGAACGCACTTGCCGATGCCGGTGTTGCCGGATGCGGTGTCGCACGTCAAAAGGTTTAGTGTTGCCATTGTTTAGCAGTTAGAATTTGAGTAAATGAGTTGAATGTTTAATCGGAAGCAATGCCAGGGGTGTATGTTCTGAAACTTAAGCTCTGACTTATTGCGCCATGCGGTGAACTCTGCAAATACCTGTTGTTGACCTGTGACAACGCCGGTAAGGCTTGCCCCGTTGACCGGTGTGGTAAAATACTTCATGATGGTATTCCTTATCTCTTCATCATTGCGCTGCGTTGGAACGTAGCCAGCAAATCGCGAAAGGTTCATCATGAATATAATCCCTACCTGTGCGGTGTTTTGCCCTTGGTCGGTGTCAACAGATATGGTGTCCGGCACTACAAAGAAGGACGCTATCTTATTCTGGTCATCTAAGTAAGCATCTCTGTATTCTCCTTTGCCGCTGTACACCTCGGCAACTAAGCCTTCTTCGCCTGCCCTTACGTTCTTGTAAGCCCGTCCGTAACTTTGGTAATCTTCGTTCTCAATCCCAAGCTCGGGCATGATGTACTCAAAAAGCCCCAATTGAAGCTCCTGAATAGGCCGGTCTATGCCTACGGGATGAAGTTTAGTGATTACCATTTGTGCGAAGCGTTGCGGATAATAGGTCGGGCACGTTCAGGCCACAGGATGTTTGTCAGGTTCTCCACAGCCTTGCGAAGCTGCCCGCGAACGCCGGGGCTAACGAATTGTCCTGTGGTGTCGGTATAGCCGTCCAAGTCGAGGCGCATATCAGCCATAGCCTCCTGCATCAATCGTTGTTCAAAGTTGCTACGGTTCGATGCTATTGCCATTTCAATCACCTCTACGGCCATCGCATAACCTATCACCTCATCCAGAAGATAAGGGCGGGCAGCAATGATGTTGTCGTATTCGTTGGCTGAAATATCAACGGCTTGGTCGAAGGCAGCCTTGTACTGATTGGCACGCGGGTTGTTATCGAATACTTTACCCAGTGCCCGCAACACAGCAGACCTTTTCAGGCTTGCCAGTTGCGGGTTAGGGTCAGTAACGGGTGTCGCACCGTTCTTGATTGACTTGGGCTGTAATTTACTAACCACTTCCACCGTTGACAGCTTGCAATAATCGCTGAACAGACGGCCCGAATCGCTTTGCAGGTTCGAAGCCGTAACAGCGAAGTCCACTGGCGGTACAGGCGGTGCCCATCCGATACGGTTTTGCAGGTTGGTGATGGTAGTTGCGGAGTAGTACATTATTCAGCTTCTTCGGTCGTTTCAGGGGCAGTTACCAGACCGCGCTCAACCAAGGTGGCGAGGCGGGCAGGCTCCATGTGGCTTACATCATCGCCTACTGCGTACTGATTAGGTACAGCAGTGGTGGCATATTCGCGGGCATCCTGAAACGGAGCCGCTACGATGTAGGATGTTTGCTTCTTCTTTGCCATGATTAAGCAGCGGTTATTGTGGAGTCAAGAGTGTAGATGTGGTACGGGTTGTCAATAACAGGCACAACGCGCGACTGGCTATTGGTAACCTCCATCAGCGATGGGCGATTCAGGCTGTACTTAGATACAAGGATGAAGTCGTCGGCAGTCTGGTAGTTCACACCACCTACAGGGATATCCTGCTCAGCGAGGCGAGCCCAAACATAAGAACCAACATCCATTGTGGTAAGGGCAACAACTGCGCCTGCCTTCCAAGGACGCTGGCTTGTGCGAACGCCGTTGCGCTCGATGCGTACAGAACGGTCAACAATGCGAATCTGGAAGCCGAAACGGTCTTGCAGGGCAGGGTTAAGCTGGTTCAGCGTTGGGATTGGCTGTGTAGTGCCGGGGAAGCCAGCATAAGCAGCGTAGATAGCCTTGCCTTCGTTGGTTTTGGCCATGTTGTTGAAGGTGGTGCGATCCATCATCAGCATCATTACCGTGTCGCCTTCAAATGATGCGAAGTCAATCAGCTTTTGCAGGTCACTGAACGGAGTTGCAGCAACGTTGCTCCAAGGCAGGGTAGATGTGAACTGGTTTTGCGGCTGATATCCGTAGTCAATACGGATGCCTGTACCCACCGTTTCGCTGTCGTCGATAACCACGGCACCAGATGAAAGACCTTCAAGGAACATAGCCTCGAGGCGTTCGTACTGCCCGTTGATTACCATCGGCACGTCATCAAGGATTTGTGCAGCAATCAGAGCATCTGCATTTGCACCGGTGCCACGAAGGCGGGCAACGAGTGACATCAGGTCTGTGAGTTGCTTTTCACGCTTTACAAGCTCCATACCCAGTTTAGGGATATCGCCGGATGCGCGGCCCAAGGTCGGACGCTTCTTCACAGGAATGCTGCTATCCATTGCGATAACATCAGCAGCAATCAGGCTGTTGTTGACAGTAAGGGTTTCCCACTTGCCATCCAAAGACATGCGCTTTTGAAGAAACTCGCGGAACATATAGCTCTGCGCAGCCTCGGGAGTATTTTGGTCATTGTAGCGTTGAACTACACGCGTAACGAGACCGGGGAAATACTGCTGTACCCATTGGAGAAATAATGTAGGATTCATGATTAGTCAGCAAGGGCGGTTATGCGGCCATTGGTCGCGGTTGTGAATGCTGCACGAATCGTTTCAAAGTCATAAGGAGCTGCAACAGGGTTGAAGTTCCCGCGAACCATGATGCCCGCGAATGGCTTTGCTGTAAGTACAGAGTTAATGAGGATACCTTGGTAGGTATGGCTTGCAGGAAGTGTACCGTATACGCCAGCTTCATTTACTGAGGCGACTGTTACGGTGAATCCTGTGCCGGTTGTGCCGATGTTCGCAACCAGTGCAGACAGCGTATCGCCAGCGGCATAGCCTGTGCCTTTATTTACGATAACAACAGCAGTAACACCGCCGCCAGATACCGTAATGTTAGCCGTGGCACCCGAGCCCGTGCCGCCAGTCAGCGCTACAGCCGAATAGGTTACAGGGGCCGTGTTGCTGGCAGGAGTGTAGCCCGTGCCTGGAGTTACAATACCGAGTCCGCCGATGCTATTAACACCCGTAACCGGCATTGGTTTGTACTGCCCTGTGGCAGTAGCTTGAATAATAACGTGGCCCGAGCGAATTACCGCAGGGGTGAATCCCGTTACATCCAGCGTGCGACCACCACGGATAGACTGTAAGTTATCGACGATCGCGATACTGTCAAGTCCATCATCGTAGGTGGCAGATGTGTTGGAAAGGTTTCCGATTGCCATTTTTGATGGGGATTAATGTTGTTTAGGGATATGTGTCATTAAAGCGTCCAGCTCCTCTTTGGATGCCTCTTTAACCTTACCGGTATTTTCGCCGCCTGCGTAGCCCGCTGGCTTATCATTGCCGAAGCCAGAAACTTTCAATTCTGGTAACAGCGATTTCAAGTCAGATACGCTTGTCTCGAAGTCTTGGTCAGAAGTAGGCATAAACCGGTTGAGTAGCTTTTCCGGTACGCCTTCTCCAACTTCCTTCTTGAATCTTTCGGCAATAGTCTGCTGCTGTGATTTGCTTTCTATCCCTGCAAGGCGGTCGGTCAGCGTCTTGTTCTGATCAATCAGCGTCTTTGCCCATGCAGGCATCGATGGATCGTCAGTAGGCGTTGGCTCTTTGTCCTGCTCGGGGTTGAGCAATTTGGCGGCATCCTCTTTTGCCTTCTTTGTAGCGTCTGTGGCGCGACGGTCTGCTTCGGAAACGGCCTCGAGAAGTAAGTCAGAGCGGTCATTGATATAAGATTCAATGTCCTCTTCCTTTTCAATCTTTTCAGCCCACTTCGTGGCTATCCCGTCCTTAAAAGTCTTGGATGCTGACTTGCCCTTGAGAATGCTCTCAAGTATTGGCAGCACCTTATCCTTTGCAACTGGCATAAATTGGTAAGTTTGGTTTTGTATAGCCCAAAAATAGGCACGAAACTAAATATCCGTGTTAACTATCGGTGTACCTTTGGGGCTATATGACTACACAGGAGGCATTGACCTATGTTTTCGGCAGGCCAAAGTGGTACATCGGCGTAAAGTCTGCCCATAGCAAGGACGGGCGCATTACACCGCAGGCTGCCCACAAGATTAAACGCCGGTTCCGGTCGGGGAAGCTACAATCGCCGCTGATTGAGGCTATTTTGATGGCAAATGGTTACACTAAAAACGAAATAACATGGACGAGAAGCGAGTAGGTAAGATAGAGATTAGCAAGATGGATGTCCCTCCTCTGCCTATATCCAGATCAGAAGAACCAGAAAAAGAAATAAGGGGCTTCAAATATCACTTCCTGTTCCTGCTTTCCCTATTCGTGCCAATACCCTGCTGGCGGGTGCGCTATACTCATCGGCCCTATGTATCAGACATGATGAGCAAATTGGATGCATTGTCGCGCTCTGGTTGCATGGGCGGCAAACCGTTTTTGGATAGGAACTGGCCTAAAGACATACACAACCAATGATGAATCTACTTAAATCAATAGTCAAACTAACCATTTCAGGACTCGCATTCCTCGGCCCCTGTGTGTACTTCAATAATGGATGGCTTATGCTGATAAGTTGGCTGCCCGCTTTCTTTATCCTGCTGTATCTCGACAATGACTAAGCACACCTCCCCGCAATCACCTCGTGTACTGGTAGAGTTCGGCAACCGTAACGGGGTGCCGTATGTATGCGATGATACCATGACCAAAACAGACCTGCGCTTTCAGGTGAACAGGGGCGTAAGGCCCATTCATTGCATGAACATCGGCTACCCGACTCTGCCCAAACGTTTTTACCTGTGGACGGAGCAGGCTTTACCCTACCGCACACGATACGGGAGCAAGATGCCAATCTTGAATAAGCAGGAGATACTTTGCTGGATAAATTCAATTCGCAATCATTAAATAACCCGACGACATGATAACAGCACAACAAATGAAGGCAAGGGCCGATAAGGCTAAACGAGAAGATAAGTGGAACAGGCTTATCAAAATGATTGAGAGCAAGGCCAGCGATGGGAAATATTCAATCGACCTTGAAAGCACTTTCTTTCTCTCACAGCACGAACTAGATAAGCTAAACGATGCTGGATTTGAAACGACAACTATTCTACACCCTACATTTGGGCCTCTAGCTAAAGAAGACCATTGGCAAATATCTTGGGGCGTAAAAGAGGTTTCAGCAGAACTAGGCGAAAAGTTTAATGGCAACGCTCTGCATGACTATGTGTATGGGGATAGCGGAACGAGCGCGGCAGTCAATGCGATATTAAACCGGCAGGATAAACTATTCTCCGATGCTGAATCTGCGCTTGGGAAATATTTCAGGGCTAAGGGGCGTGAATTATCAAAACAGCAGGTTGAGGCGTTATCCAGTCAGAATATCCCCAATCTCTGGCCTGAATCATTGGGCGCAATCGTGGGCACTCACATTGGCATTGTTGAGGAGAACAGGCCGATCAAACTGGCAAATCACCTAAATGAGTTTGTTGAAAGTGGGCACGATCTAACTTTGGACAAGGGGTTGATTACGCTTATCCGTCGAGTAGTACGCAAGCTAAATCCCAATGCTTAATCCACACACCCCACTACTCAACCCGTTTGCCCGCGACCACATCCAAGGCATATCGGTTACGGTATCTCGCCTGTTCGCGGGATGGGTAGCATACGGCAGGGTAGACTTTAGCCGTGGCAATACCTTCGGTTCACAATCTTTCACCGGCAACACTTTTGATGAAGTGGCTGCGGATATTGCTAAGTTTATTAAAACGATGGAGAATGAATCATAGTACAACGCCTGCATGCGCATTAACTGACAAGGTAGTGTCGGTATTAATAGTATCGATACCGTCAAGGTACATGGTAAAGAAATACGGTCGGGCTGAAGCTGGCAAGAGGTCTTTTGATCGCGCAATCAAATCAGGCAACTACACCCGTCTATGAAACGCCCACCCGACTACACGCCTACAAAACGTGTTTCGCCCTATCTTGTCAAGAAATACGGCAGGGAAAAGGCCGAAGCACTACACCTTGCTCATTGTATCAAACGCGGCTTTATGCGGCTCAATTACGATATATGCCCACTACCTACGAATCCCTGAAGGAAACATTTAAGAACCTCTGCGCCGAACGCAACAGGCGAATCAACGCGGGAGAATCCTGTGCTGAACTGATGACGGAGATTGATATTGTAGTGGGCAGGCTCAAGGCAATCGAATCTGCGGTGCCTCGGTATAACCCGCGCTCGCAAGTCGGGCGATACATCGGACTGCTCGCAGTGCTGCTCCTCACATCCTGCCAGCCAAAACATTGCTACCAATGCTTTGTCGACAACGTGCAGCAGGAAGTCTGCGGCGAAACGGATAAAACTATTGAGCAATGGAAGGCGGCACACTCAAGGGATCGCACCGATACGGTCGGCACTGTGCTTGTCGTTACTGTGCCTATTGTTGAGTGTTATCGGTAGGTTGCGCAAGTATATCCGCAACAGTTTGCGCAGGGTCATCAGACAACCCAACGTACTGCACTGAATCCTTCTGCGTCATCACTGGCTTGTTTCCGTTGGCGCTCATGGCAACCTTTATCAGTTCGGCCTCATCGTTAATGCGGTAAAGGCTAAAAGATGGTTCAATCTCTAGTTCTTGCCCTGCATTGAGCGATGGGTTAGCCGCTATAGCTGCCGCCTTAAGGAAGTTCAGCCTGCGCTGCACCCCTTCTCCATACCATCCCTCTTGCGCTCTGATTGCTTTAAGGTGTGGGTCTATCAACATCCGGTCGAATGCAACGCCTGAAATATCGCCAAGCCCTGACATGGACTCAAATGAAAGGTCAGGGGTCTGAGTAAGCCCAAAAATGTTTTCTTGCAGCGCATCCTTCTCCGCAATGAGGCCGGACGGCTCCACATCCCATGTGACGTACTTAACATCGCCTTCCGGCTCAACCTCAACGGCTCGGTTAGATTGCCCCTTTTCACCCAATGAATTTACCAGCCCTTTAAGTACCAGCATCGGGCTGCTGTGGTATTGGTTGGTATCCCCCCATTGGCTCATCAGAAGCTCGAGCCGGTCGATCATGGTCTGGACATCTGCCCACTCTGATTTAGGCTTGCTGAAGTAGATGACGGGTATTTTGCCGTATGGCAATTCAACCTCATCAATCAATTGCCACCCGCGCCCATCCTGAACGTATCGACGCAACACTTTGTCGGTGTACATATCCAGATAACGCTTACGCGCTGTTGTGTCCTCGTACTGGATGCTGAAGGCTATCAGGTCGCCGTGGTTGTCGAAGGTCGGGATAAGGTCATACCCTTTGGATGGGAAGTAGTATTTGCACCGCATCACTACGGTCTTAGTAACGGGGCTTACCTCGCTGTACCAAATCTCTGCTGCCTCGAGCTGACTCATCACCGCCTCGGCAAGTGGGCCTGCTTTAAACCGCATCTTATTGAGCTTGCACCAGTCTTTCACTTTCTGCAACAACTTTTCTTGCGCATCGTTGACAGGTTTGCCATCTATGCTCATGCCGCCCCCGGTCAGAAACGCAACAGCGCGGGTCACGATTATCTTTTGCAGGGCTAACGATATCCGTGTAGCATACTCTATCCGTGCGGGCGATATGGTTTGCCCTTGGTCATCCTTTTGCTCTGCCACAAGCCGGTCAGGGCGATAAACAGGGCTGTTAATCTTGTGCAACTCCGGCTCGTACTGCTTGAAAGCGTCGAGTTCAAACTTTGGCCTCCATTCTTTAAGAATAGCGGGTATCAGCGTAGCGGGATTGGAGAAGTTTGTGGCAAAGAAATTAACATCCATATTGTAAAGATAAAGGGTTAGCCAAACATTGAACGCACGGCTGCGGTATTCCTTTTCGGCTTAGTAAGGTCTGGCATCAGTTCGGCAGCGGCCCAAACCAATGCATCTATGCGGTTGGGGGATTTCTGGCCCTTCTTAGCCTCCCATGTTGTCATTTCATACTCCAGCTCCACCAGTCGACCGACTATTGAAGCCTGCCCTGTTTCCCACAACGATGCAACAGGTTCGGCACGGGTGAACTTATCGCGGGTGGCATGTACGCCACGGTAAGGGATGTTGCGGTCAACCGTTCGCAAGGTCGCTTCTATGAGGTCGCCACCGTTGTTGACTTCCCCGATGATGCGATCAGCCTTCCACTTATTAAAAGCCGCCACGGCAGCAGTTGACCACTGCGCAGGGGTGTAGCGACCTGTCAGGTCTTCCAATACATACAGCCGGTTGTCTACCCCCAACCCCGCCACGACAATGCCTGTTTCGTCGCTGGTATCCTTGCTGGTAACGGCAGGGTCAATAGCAACGACAATTCGGCGCAATGGTGGAGCGGTGATGCTGCGCGTGGCAACAATAAGTGCGTCCTTCCACAATGCCTGCTCTTCATCGTTATCCACCCAATCCCCCATGCCGAGGTGATTGTACTTGCGCAGGTTGGTCAACTTCAATTGCTCCATCTCCTCAATGAAGGACGGGTCTAGGTTATCTAGGTTGTCAAGGTAGGTGGTATGAATGTAGGTAACGTTGCCTACTACCCCGTTAAACCGGTTGGGTATATTGAAGGGCTCAAAGAATCGCTTGTAAATCCAATGCTTCTTTTTAGCAGGGTTCAGCATGATAATAACCCTGTTCTGCACTCCTTTTTGCCTAACAGATAGGTTGACCTTATCAAATACATCTTCCTGCACAAGCTCCTCCGCTTCATCCACCAACCAGCACGATATGCCGGTAAGCGACTTCAACTGTGCGGTATTGCTCCCTGAACTGGATTGGATACCCTTGAATATAATATCGCTGCCGGAATCAAGGTTTGCTATCTCGGTCTTGTTCACCGCGAACTTACCATCAGCATCCATCAGCTCAATCTTCTCTTTGAACTCTGGGATGATAGACAAATGGGCTGAACTCATTGTTTGCCGCGTGTACAATATTCGTTGCCCTTCCTCAAATGACAAAAGGCAGGTGAATGTACCTGCCCCAAATGACTTGCCCGAACCTCTGCCGCCTATGATAATGTAAAACCTTGTTTCACCGGCGAACAGTGGTTTATATTTAGGATTGAGTACTACCATCAGCGAACTTCACCGCGTCTTTAATGCTAAAGTTTTTCAAAGTATGGTTACTGTCAACCTCTGTCTTGTCCTTCCATCCCATGTTTTTTAGGGCGAAGATGTCAAACGTGCCACCTGACAGCTCATAAGAGTTTTCCACTGCTAACTTAGCTCGTTTTATGATGTACATAAACTCATCATTTCTTTCTTCGTACTGGTCGAAGCTGGAGCGACTTGCAAAGCCAAGGTGTAAGGCCAGTCCGGTGACCGTTGCCTTAACCGTACTCTCCTCACACCAATCGAAATAAGATAAAACGGCCTCTGCCAAAGCATCAGGCGTTTCGTAGAGGGCAGGTCTTCCACCATTGTTGCCCAAAGCGTATTTATTACCCGCGTGTGCTGCCATCTATTTATTTTTTAACTAACCAGATCATCATACCCACACACCCTCGCCACCTTCTGGATAGCCGTCTTGCCTTGCCCATCGCAAATGTCGCAGGTGACCATCTCATCATAAGGCAACCCGTCTTTAACGCCAGAATATTGCCCTTGTCCGCCACACTTAGGGCATGGATAAACAAAGGCTGCATCACGTTCAGTCGTTTCAGCAGCAAGTGCATCAGCCAAAGTGGTGGTGTCGCCGTACTTCACGACTGCCTCTTTCAGGTGGTGGACGCGTAATCCGCTAAGTGGTGTGGCCATCCCCCCAAAGATACATCATCTTTCGGTTACGGCAAGAACAGGGATTGCTGCTGTATCGCAAGGGCGAAGCGTTTCTCTTGTGCGGCGAAATAGTCAGGGTCAAGTTCGTATCCGGTAAAGTCAAATCCCATCTGGTGTGCAGCTATTCGGGAACTGCCGGAACCGAGGTGGGTGTCGAGGATGGTATCGCCGGGATTGGCGTATTTGTCAAGGAGCCAGCGGTAGAGTGCGACGGGCTTTTCGCAAGGATGAATGCGTGTGTTGGCTACGCGCATAGACGGTATCGAAATGTAATTGCTGCGGACCTGAATAGATTGATAAGCAAACTCCCCTGTGCTAAAGTTATTATTTTCTCCCATTTGCTTATCCCAATAAATCCATCCTTTCCCGCTTTTTATGTGTTCACAGAAATAATTTGCACCCCAGATAATTTGATTTCTAGAAACTCTGTAGAGTTCATCAAAGTATTCTCTTTGAGGAAATGCATTATCCCATTTTGATACTTTGTATTGCAGTTCTCCTGCCCGAAGATAGTTGTTCGGTCTACTTGGCTTGAGCCTTACTGGTTGATTATCCATGTTTATCCCATAAGGCGGGTCAACAATCGCCAAGTCAAACTGATTATCCTTCATCTGCCTCATCGCTTCGAGGCAATCCATGTTGTATGCTCTTGCCATTTTAAAACTGTTTTTAGCCCCTCAAATCGGTCGGGGTAGGGTGATGTATGGGTTGGGTGGTTATTGGGGCGTGTTGGGCTTAATATCCTCGCCTAGTGCATCCCTGAACACCGCCTCACTGTGCAGGACGTTCGGCATAGCGCAACAAAGACCATGATGCGGGGTGTTGCCGATTTTATGGCAAACGCAGTAGCAAGAAAGAGCTTGCTGCCATTTGCTGGTCTTTTTAAGCTCTGCAATCTTTGCAATGCGGAGCAATATTGGAGTCTCGCGGCGCTTCTTGTTGTCTTTCATTTGTAAAAATTGGGTTTTTTGCGACTATCGCAGTTAACATTTGTAAATTCAGTTAATCCTTCGCGGCGGGGGTGGTGAGGGATGCCCAGTCCGCGATGAACTGGGAGTAGTTCTTAAACGTGTACCGCAGGACGCGCCAGCCTAGTATGGCTGCTTGGTTGTACTTCTCGCAGTTGCTGGTGTAGCCTGTGATGGTGGTGTGGCCTGACTTCGCGCTGTTGATTCCTTCGTACTCTATCAGGATGCGCAGTTCCGGAATGGCGAAGTCTGCCCGCCATCGTCGGGTAGGGTGGAACTTGTGTTCTGGTAGTAGCGTCAGCCCTGCCTGCTTCGTGGCGTTGTGGATTAGCACGGTCAGTTCAATCTTCTGGCGGGTGGTGGTGGATTTGGTCATTATCTAGGGGCTTTAGTTGCTGATTCCTGTTGTTGGCAATATTGCACAAATTCGTCTTTGCTTATCCCTTCACGCGTCAGCTTATCGTTGATGCGCTTGGCAGCTTCAAAGAAGTCATCGGCGGCTTTCTTTTGGAAGCCAAAGAGCCATTGCAGCTTTTGCTCCCTTGTGTATTCGGGTTTATTCGTTCCAGAAGTCATCAGGTATATTTTGAATAATTGGAATAATTGTTGTTGGATTTATCGGTGGTGGAGTTGTCGACCCTTTAAAATTCAGACCGCGCATTGCTATTTGCTGTGCCATTGGTTCATTTAGGCCAAACTGGAAACGTCTTGAATGCCGCGTGTAGGTGAAGTCTGAAAATCCTTTTTTTCCTACAACCTTTTGCCGTTTAATTTTCTTACTGTGGAACTCGCACGTTGGGTCGTTTGGTTCAGTCTGTCCCATTGGCCGGTGATAGACCAAAATGTTATCCATCTTGTTGTTCCACATTGCGCCGTCATTCAAATCGAATACATCTGGGCAGGGGTAGTTCCCGTTAGACTGCTTGCCCAACATCTTTGGGTGCGCAACTATTACAAAGTAAACCTGATTCTTTTGGGCAAACCTTGCAAAGTCCCCAAACAGTGATTCTAAGTACTTATCCGAACGTGCTCCGTAGCTGTGGGAAAGTTGATTGAAGGGGTCAATGCAACAACCGTCAATTTTTTCCTTCACAATCAATTCCAGAAAACGAGCCTTTATATATTCCGGTGTTGGTGCTTCATCCTGTGGATACAGGTAGAAAATGTGTTGCCCTATCCAGTCGTAAGCCTTTATGTATTCTTCGATTGGGGGCTTATTTGGGTTTGATGGGGTGCAGTCACACCCTAAAAGCATTTCAACAAAGTCGTGGTAGTATTCCTGTGGTGGGTTATCTTCTGGGCTGAATGAGGCAAACTTTTCGCCATACATCAGTACGCGCATGAGAAAGTACCATTTGATGAACTGCGATTTGCCGTAGTTGCCTATACCAGTGAGGCAGGTTAATTCTCCACGCTTTGGTTTCCACAGGTCATCTATAGGCTTTGTCTGAATACCATGAACGAAGCCATAACCAGAATTGTATATTTCGATTGCCTGCGTCTTTACCTCGGAAGCATATACAACATCCTTTGATGGCGCATCTGGGTCAAAGTCGGGAATGTCATCGATAGTCATTGTCCTGTTCGACTTCACTTCAATCAAAACTTCCTTCTCAAAGGCAACCGTATTAAAAAGCTGCTTGTTCCTCTTATGGGCAGACTTTACAGAATTGGCAATCTCCTTTGCTGTAAAATCGTTTGTAGGGGGAAATTCACGGGTTATCAGTTTTGCTGTTACATCGGCTGGTATCCCGTAACGGCAACACGCCCCTGCCAAAATGTAGATGAACCTATTGCGGTTGCCATCCGTAAAGCTGCGGTCTGTTTGGGCCATCCATCGCAGGAGGTTTTTGAACTTAACATCAACGTCGCCATTAGTCGCATCGATCGTTTCTGTGTACTCCTTAACCGTTACGTACTTTGCAAAAGGGGTGGCAGATGGATTCCGGAACATATGCGGGTCATAGGATTCAAAGCAAAGCCGCTCCAGATTACGACCCGATTTGTCCAGTTCTGGGAAATGTTCGCACAGCGCATCGAAATGCTCATAATGCTTTGCCCCATCAGCTATTTTAATAAGTGCCTTCACGCCGTTACCAGAAGGGCTAACCCATGCTGCGAACGTGTGGGGGAACTCTGCCATTTGGGCCATCTTTTCTCCAACATCATCCAGTTTATCAAAGTCCAGAACAATGAACCCAGAGTGTTGAATAAGATTGCCGTCGCCACGCTTTAGAAAAGTCCCCGCAAAGGTCACGGCAGGCAATTGTTGCTTTAGCGCATCTGACTTTGCCTTATCGAGTGAGTTACGTATCTCCTCTACCTTCTCCTTCTGTTTGCCGATTTGGATTCTATCGAGTGCTTCTTCAATCGGGATATTGTAGGCAGTCTTATCGTACAGGTTTTTGAATATGCTTACCATTGTTCGCCTTTTTTAAATTTTGTTAATGCTGCCTCGTAATCCGTCTGATTCCAGAAGTCGTCAATCTTAGGCTCCCTAAGTTCATGCTGTACCGGTTTTTGCTCCCCTATGATTTCATCGTGCCAGCTTGTGTTGTTGAAAAACGTCTGCGGGTCTTTTCGGAACTTCTTGTCTGGTGTTGACCGAACGTAGCGGGGTACGTATTCCATGATCGCCGCGCGGATTTCATTGGTCATGCCATCCCATCTCTTTTTAAGGGTGTCCTTCTTGCCTTTCTTTTTATCATAGGCATCCCAGAAGGTGTCAAACTCTATGTTTCTTTGTTTATTTGTTTCATTGTTTAATGGTTTATCTATAGGGTCAGTGCCGGTATCAATGTTGTTACAACGCTGTACCAGTGCTGTATCCAGTGCCGTATGCAACGCCGTAGCACTTTTGACACGGCATATTTTGACTATGGAAGCCTGATATTGGTTTTTGGATTCTTTTATAATCTCAATGAATTTCCATTTTGCAAGGTCGTTCAGGGTGGATAGGTAGGTGTTCTTATTGCCTATTGAAAGACCTTCCATAGTTACACCAGAAGGCAATCCAAACTCCTTCTTCCATCCTAAACGGTTATTGAGTTCCACTATCCAAAGGAAAAGTGCAGTATGATGCACTTTCGCTTCAGAGTGTGTAAAAGAGAAATCAAACCATGCGCGGGTTAATTCGTATCCGTTCATTTGTCCCAGTCGTTTTCGAAGAAAATATCAGAATACTGATTCATTTGGTCGTACTTGGCATCGATAAGGAAAGTCGAAAGCTGGCCAGTATGATTAAGCACTTTCAGGAAATAAGCAATTGTAAGAACAGAAGTATAATTCTCACCAGCAAGCCGCACGTAACTAATAAGCAGCTTCTCCATTGATGGACGCTTCATATGCTCTGTTTCGTGGCATTCTCCACATATTGAGATAAGCCATGAATCTTCGTATTCCCACGGCATCCTGCCGTCTTTGTAGTCTAGGTGATGAACGTGAAGCGGCACTCCCTTTGCTTGGCACCATTGGCAGGTGTACTTATCTCTTTTTAGTATTTGCCGCTTCTTAGCTATCCATTCAGGGAATAATAGCTTTTCTTGGTATGTAGCCTTATCCATATAGGAAATCCCTGATCAGGTTTGGCGGACAGGCCTCCCCCGATCAGGGATTGAAAATTAGTTAATGATGTTGTCTGTCCACAACGTCACGCGATCCTTTCGCTATGCTGCAAATATACAAAATTAAAATGGCATCTGGTCTTCCCCGCTGTTATTTTTTGAATTATTTTGTTGCTGCGGATATCCAGAGCTGCTGCCATTGTTTTGCGCGTTATAGCTGCTTTGGTTCTGTCCCTGTTGGGCGGGTTGGTTACCCTGCTGCTGAGCCCCTTCAATACGCCACGCGTCAAGATTGGTAATGTAGTTCACCTTGCCATCGCGTTCCCAGCGATTGCCTTTGATGTTGAAGTTGACGGTGATTTCATCGCCCACTTTGTAACGGTCGAGGATATCGCACTTGGATTGAACCAGTTGGAACTTGGCAAAGTTGGTGTACACATTGCCGTTGATTTCTTCTGACAATTCCAGTACGAACTCGCGCTTCTTAAATCGGTCGTTGACGTTTTGGGTGTCGTTCTTTTCGAGCAGTTTGCCCGTTACTTTGAGGTCTGACATGGTTAATTCTGGTTTATTAATTGTTTGTTGATGTAGAGAATAGTGTTCCAATGCGTGTCTATGACATCTTGCGGGATATCCCAACTTCCATAGTGAGCGTTAAGCGATATCGCTATGAATCCCATAGCTTGTTCAGCACCGCACCTTATCACCATGTCTTTTAGTAGCGCAATAGCCTCTTCTCCTGAAACCTCCAGCAACGCATTATAGCAGTAGAACTGGTCATCGGGCGAAAGTTCTTGCGCTGTCAGGCTTGTCCCTTCGATTGTCATGATATTAATGAATTGGGGGATTAATGAGGAGATATTTTGGGCCGTCGCCAAGCATTACTTTGCCATCAGGGTTGTCCCATTCATCTTCCGGCGCGGATGTATCGAGGTAGGACGTGTCCGAAGTGAGTAAAACACGGTCTTCATCGAAAGGCAGAATGGTCTGGTCTTCCGTTGGGTCGACGCAAAGTCGCACCTCAAGGCTGTCTGGGAATGTGGCAAGCAGTGCTTGCAGGTCTTTGTTTGTCATATTCTGTAAATTATTGCCTTGCGGCGGTTAGGGGTTAAAACGTGGGAAAGCTGGCACCACCACTCCCTTATCAAACCGGTAATCGGTGGGGCAGATGGTGTCGCCGTGAAGATAGCCAAGTCGGCTAAAGTGCAGTCGGGTGGACAAAGGTAGCGGGTAAGGTCGATGGTTCAGGATTAGGGTGTGGTTGTGGAGCATGTTAGAAGTTGCTTTGCAGTGATTGAAGTTCGGCCTTAACCCAGTCGTAGGTTTCGCCAAGCAAGTCGGCGTACTCTTCCTCCCCTAGGTCGGATGATTTGTCAATGATGTTTTGTTTGATTTCTTCAAATAATTCTTCCATTTTACAGTTGTTTTAAAAATTTGTGAACGGATTGGGTTGGGAGGTTAGTCCCAGAGGAAAAGTACCATCGTGGTTTCCCTCCTGTAAGCAAATAATAATATTTGAAGGTAGCGGTAGCCCGCAAAGGGTCTTCTGGCCATGCTGCCTTAAGAACTCTGTTAAGTTGCCTTCTCGTCCCATCATTCACCACGGCGCATTTGCCGTCGCGCAGGTCTTGGATTGTGAATACAGGGTCGTTTCCATGCAGGATGGCTGGTGGTGTTCTACGGTGTGTCATGTTGTTAAGTGTTGGTGTTTTTTCAATAGAACATGACTTGTATGCCTTCTACGTTCTGGAAAGACGAATCTTTCACCGATATTTTATGGGTCCACTCTTGCCGGCTACACTTATCTCTGGAGTCTCCGTAAGACCTGTTGAATATTTTAATGTCAACATGGGCAATCTCTCTGCGATCTTCTGCGTTTGAGACGCGACTGATAATGCCAACCCATTTAATGACGTTCATCGCCTGACATCCCTCAGACTCTGAATAGACAACCGTCTTTCCAACGAGAGGGTGAATTTTTGTGTACCCAAATAGAAAATTGAATATCTTTTTCATATTAGAACGCTTTGCCGCCTTCTTTGGCGCGATTAGATAATTGGTGGTCAGCACGGGTATGGTTGTACGCCATCTTCTCGATAACGGCACCTTCCAAGTCGTACCCATGCAGACCGCAGTAGTCACCAATGCGTATAAGAACATCCGCCAATTCAACCTCAGCCATGCGACGGTGCGGCAGGTGGTCGTCCTTCAGGTTCTTTCGTTCTCCTTCCATTGCCTCGGAAAGTTCGGAGTGCATCAGGCATATCATCTCTGCCTTGTTTCGCTGTAGTGGTTCGCCGGTTGTCCGGTCGATGTGCCAGCCTGCTTCTTTTGAAGCGGTGTAAGCTGCGGTTACGAGTTCTGTGATTGTCATGCTGCTTGTATTTGTTTCTGTTGTTGATAAAGTGTGTCTAAATACTGTTCTGCTTTGGCGCGGCCTTCATCGTCTAAGCCTAACCAGAGGTCGGCAATCACGTCCATTGCCAGAGGGTCGGATAGTTCGTCTTTCATTACCTGTTGCCCTTCCGGTGATAGCTTGTCCATCAGGATGGTAACGATGAGCCGTTGCCGGTTGATAAGGTCTTTCAGAAGCTGCTTGGCCGACCCGACCGGTTTGATGTCCTGTGATGCCAGTTCCATGTAGAACTTAGCTGCTGATGCGTGGTGCAGTGCTTTGCCGAAGTTGTAAACGGCATTTAGTTTGCTCATTGAAAATAGGATTGAATGTCCGGCATGTCGATGGCACCAAAGCCCCATGCACGAAGGTTGTTGTTAATGCGGGTTGCGTCTATCATGGCTGCAATCTGCTCGTGAAACTTAAGCCGTGGGTCTTGCACCTGTATAAGCAGCGTATCCCGTTGCGCTGCGGCTTCTGTTGGGGTGGTGTGGGTCATGGGAGGGCAGGGAGAGAAGATAGAAAGTGAGTCGGGCACTCATCAATAGCGGTATAACGCCATCCCGAAGCGGCCCAGTGTTGGTGTGATTCAATCCAGTAAAGCACCATTGGGCCTTCATCGTTCCTCATCGCAACAATAGGCTTATCCTTTGGTGCCTGCTCAATCGGCAACCACTGCGGCTGTGCGGCATCCCCGTTGAAACACCTTGCTATAAAGTTGGCGTGTTCTTTCGCTTCATCCTTTGCGGATTGCGCTGCCTCATCATTGTCAGAATGTGGGTAAGGGCATTGAGCGATTTTAAATTTACCGCCCAATTCTGTGCCTACTATATTCCATGCGTTCTTGCTTTCGGAATGCACCACCTTGCATCGGTGCTGGATGTTGCTTGTTGACGCATGCGCTAAGTATCCAGCAGTGTATGCCATCATCTCCCCGTCTGTCATAATGGTTCCGTTCTTTGCACACTCTGCTCGCTCTTTGTCTACCGCATCATGCGCGGCTTGTTGTATTGCTGTCATTTCTGGTTTTCTTTATGGGAGTTTAGGGCATCGTCTGCTATTTCTATTGCGTCCACGGTTGTCGCTACATTGCAAGTGATTCGGCTTATCCTCTCCAACGCCTCCACCAGCGGCTGCATGTGGGCGGTAGCGAGGTCGGCGCAGGCTGTGGCGGCCTTAACTATGTCAATTCGCTCTGCATCTCTCCAGACGTTCCCTTTGGACAATGCCATCTCCATCCGCTCCACCAACCCTTCATCCGTCTGCGGCTGGCTGACAGGGGCTGTTCCGGCGTAGAGGGCGCGTAGTTCCTCCAATTCCTTTTTCAGTTTATTTATTTCGCTTAGTTCTTCTCGCCAACCTGGAATAAAACCATCTAATTCCCCTGTTCCGAACCCGCCGCGGCAGTGCCGGCCTTCCAAATCGATAAGAGCTTCTTGCTTGCCGTATAATTTACAATAAGCATCATAAGCGCGTAGGTGCATACTCCACGGTATGCCGGCAGAATATCCCTGTACCGGGGCTATCTTTTCACTCGCCCCTGTCTGTTGCGGCTGGCTGGTGGTGAGGGCGTGTTTCGCTGCTGCATACATGGCGTTAAGCATTATAGCACCGGTAGGACTGTCGGCTATAATAAAATGTCTTTTAGCATTGAAGATTGCCAGTATTTCCTGTGAAAGTGCTTCTGGTAGGTTGTTCATGTTAGGGGGTCGGGGGTTAGTTCGGGATTTTCGTAAAGGGTTCCGATTACAGATATGCTTGTAAGTTGAAAATGGCCCAATGGGTATATGTTGCCAATGGTTTTGTCCCCATTAAAGAGACCTATAACCTTGCCGAGGAACGAGGCGTCATAGAACATAGTAAGGTATTGAACAGAGTTATCCCCTTCCAGAATATCCCCCTCGTAAATTTCCTTGCCTTTTTTGTCTTTCAGCCCGGTGTACTGCATAATGACAGGCTCTTTGTCATCGTTGTGCGTGTCAAAGTGGAACATTAGACCATTGTCATACACGCTTATTTCATCTGTATAGCGCATCTCGTCGCTTTCTGCGTCCCATATCCGGAACTTTATCTCTCTCTGTTTCATACTTTCCAAATTTACCCCCACGCCTGCTATTAACAGGGCGCAAGGTTGTGAACGGCGGGGTTATGGTTACGAGATGATAGTTGCGTTAACGGTCGGGTCGTATTCGGCTACGATTACGGGGGTACCCTTAGCCAGTGTAACCTTTGTTGTAGTGGTGCTGGTTCTGATAGGCGGGTATATGGTAACCAATTCATCATCCACACGCATTTCAAAGGCTTCTTTAACGCCTTTCAGGAATGTTTCGCGCTCCTTAATCTTCTCTTTCAGGTCACGCCAAACGCTGTCATTGGAATAATCGTACTTAACACCGGCTTCCACGACTTCAACCTTCGCATCCATTGACCGCGCACCATCTTTGCCGTATTTGTGGGCTTCTGCGATGGCTGAGGGCTTCACGGCATCAACAGCGGTATCAACAGCCAGCTTTATGGCAGTAAGGCGCACAAGGGTGTCTATGGGGTCGGCGTTGCCCTCTGCAACTACATTGCCGATGTGGGTTCCGATATACTCCGCATTAGCCTTTGTTGGGGCTAATGACGGATTTATCAGGGATAGTGGGTTATTGGGCTGGTTCATTGTTCAGTGTTTCGGGGAGTGAGTTATAAAGTGGCACGGCTTCTGCGTTCAGTCGTGCGTGGTTCTGTACATAGTCAGGCAGCGTAGCCTTGTGGTTGCGCATATTCTGCTTGGTTGTAAGGGTGCGCATGGTGGCAAGTGCTGTATCAACTTCCGCATCAACATCGAGTCCGTTGTTGCACCAATCCAATATTAGCCGACCTGTTTCTTCTGATGGGGTAAAGGCTGGCTGCCCAACAAACAGACCCGTCCGGTCTTTGGAAGATGTGGCGTTGTGCTTAACATCCAACTCTAGGTTAAGAGTCAACTCGTATTCAAAGCCTTCACGTGTGATTTCCTTCAACCCTACCTTAGTAGGTGTTTGCTTGCCCTTTTCATTCGTTGTAAGCTCATAATCCTGCTTCCGGCGAACAGTGGTAATTATGTGGCAAGGGGACTGCAAGATGGCGTCAAGGAACTTTTGATGTCGCGGAGTGAGGCTTTGCCAGTTTGTGAAGCTGTTGCCGGTCATGTTGCTGTGTATCTCCAGTATGCCGCCTTTCCCGTCCCATTCATGGGTAATACTGTCAACTACTATAACCTGCATTCCTGCGGCTTCGCACGCCCTGATGGCTTCAACATACCGCTCTGGCGTGTAAGGTGGTTCAAGCGGCAGGACGTTATACGGCCCCATGTGGCTGTACAGGTCAGCACTTCCATTTTCGGTGTCAATAATGGCAACCTTTGAAAGGTCACCGCCTGCCAATCCTTTTGCGATAAGGATTGCGGAATAGGTTTTGCCGCCGCCTGATACTGCGGAAAGTCCGAGGCGAATCTTAGCTTTTTGCCGTGTGGCTGTTCTTAGTTGCATTGCTTTAAATTGAATCTTCGTTAGGGAAATCGGGGTGTTCGGTACACTTGCCGCAGCAGGCGGGGATGGTGGCGATGTGTTTGTCAGATAGCGTGTCAAGATACAGAAGCATCTCAAGCAAGTGCGGGGCTAGCCTTTCGCCTGTTGTGTGCTCCAACTGCACATCATCGCTGAACCGTTCTTTACCATTGGGCATCTTGCATCTGTTTTTTGGTGAATGTTTTTATTGGTTTCTTTTTGCCTTCGCACTCTCCCCAACACCAGCCCAGATTGTCTTGCTCTTTGAACAGGATTGTCTTTACCACGAATCCCTGCAATTTGTACTTAGCACATTGGTAGCTGCCGGGCCTGCCTCTGAAGAAAGTATCGCCGCATTTGCAGCAAGCTATTTCAACCGGCATTTCATCGCGTTCATCTGGTAAGCGGTCGGGTTTCGGCATTGTCTCAAAGCCACCGGGGATGAACCGTTCGCGGGTAGTGGTGTTAGGTTGTGGCATGGTGCAGTTCAGGGGTTTCATGGATGTTGCCGATAACCTCGCACTCTGTAAGGTCGTGTATTGGGTATATCCAATAGGTGTTTGCATAGCTTATCCCGTAGAAAATACCATCCTTGTAAATGCAGCGGTAAGTCCTACCATTGCCTTGCAAGATGTCCCCCTCAAATATCTCCTGATTGTTCTTATCAAACATCCCAGTAAATTGTTCTGCGACAATATCGCAGTCTGATTGAGGCAAGTTGTAGATAAGCCCCCTCGGGTCTATCAGGAAAGGCACCCATTGCTTCATCGTGTAGCAGTATGCCCTGAATTGTAGCGGTCGTTGCTCTCTGGTCATTTCTTTTCCTTTTTTACGCGTTTAAGAATTTCGGTTTGTTGTTGGGGGGTGGAGTTGAAGAAGGCGGAAAGTACGCGGTTTACTACGCAAGAGCGGCTCCGGTTCTCCAGCAATGCCGTTCGCTCAATCTGATGCATTGTGTCCTCCCATATTCGGTAGGATTGGTGTGGGCTTGTCATTGTTGTTTTGTTTGATAAAGCAAAGGTACATTGTCGGAACTGTTCCCACAAATCTTTCCCGCCCAATTCCCCGTCGTTCATGCCCGTTCAAAGCGGGACAGGGTAGGGATGCGGTTGCAATACTCATGGGCCAGTTGGTAGGCTTCATCATAGGTGCCGTGGAACTCTTTAATACCGGCAAATTCGCCTTTAAGGCAGTAGAATCGGAAGGGGTGGGTCATGGCTTACCGTGGCATTTTTTGTACTTGATACCGCTCCCGCAGTTGCAAGGTTCGTTAC
>Ga0247815_10000173_pt1 | contig 50037 bp, 42 predicted proteins | sample UWRJL194509B1_FD_181014 | JGI IMG/M metagenome (GOLD analysis project Ga0247815, IMG submission 181014) | Plant litter microbial communities from Arlington Agricultural Research Station in Wisconsin, United States - UWRJ-L194-509B-1 | ecosystem: Environmental > Terrestrial > Plant litter >... | reverse complement strand
TACTCCCGGTAATGAAGGTCCTCCAGGTCCTACAGGAGAAGTACCTACACCAATTACTAGTGATAACTTATTTGATATATAATGCTAGATTACTATGATAATGATTGTAATTGCAATCAAGGACATAATAGATTAATACAAAGTGAGAATGTAAATAATCTATCAACTTCAATAATTACAAGTGTTCCTGGACCTGCTGGTCCTGAAGGAGATACTTTTACACCAGAGGAATCTGATAATATATTTACTATTTAATGGCAGAAGTTAAAAAATACATAAGGACAGTCAAGGATAATGGAGATGTAATATTATCTAATATTATAGATTCTTATACTGGAGAGTCTGTTGAGTATATAAAAGTAAGTCCTATAGGTATAACTCCAGATGGTATTATATATAGGAGAATGGTTACAGTAGAATTTGGTACTGAAACTTATAAAAGAATATATAGTGGAGTTGTAGATATTAAATGGTTTGGTGCTAAGCAAGGAACCAATTTTAATAGTACAACTGCTATACAAGCAGCTATTGATTATCTAGCATCTATAGGAGGAGGAGATCTAATTATACCTGAAGGTAACTGGGGTATTAATACTCTATCTGGTAAATCTAATGTTAATATAATTTGTGTTGGTAAATTAGTACAATTAACAGCAGCCGGATTAGAGGTATTTGAATCAGGTAATGAAGATAGTGATTATCCTATATTAAATTTAACTGGTGTTAATAACTGTAATATTAGTTTAAGAAGTAAAGGTAATTATGAATCTGTTGTAGCTTTAAATTCTAATAATCTAACTTTTAATAATTGTGATGTAGAAGGTCAAAATACTACAGCTTCTTTTGCAGGAATGTTATTTTATAATTGTGGAAGATTAAGTTTTAGTAATAATAAAGTATATAACTTTGGTAAAAAAAGAACTACTCTTTCTGATTCATCTAGTGGTACTGGTCTTAGATTCTTAGTATGTAATAATATATATGTAGATAGTACTAATGAGATTTATAACAATGGTGAAAATGGATTATATTTCTTTGCTACTTACAATGTAAATGTTTTATCTCCTATTATTAGAGATAATGATTTATCAGCAGTTCAAATAGGATTCTCTGGAGGTTTAATAGAAAAGAATTACACTCTTACAAATATTAGAGGTAGAAATAATGGAGCTGACTTAATTGATATTAATAATAGAGATCATCCTTTTATGGCTGATATTAACTGTATTATTACAGGTAATTCTGGTATTAATAATGGTTTTGTTAATGGTTTATCTAGTCCTGATGGTTCAGGTGTATGTACACTTATTAATGTAGGAGGAGTTACAGTTATAGGTAGTACTAGTACTTTAAATAATAAACCTACAATGTTCTTAGAAAATGTAGGATATGTAAAAGCTATTGGTATTAATTCTGATAATGATATATTAATTGTTGGTAATGCAAATACTTGTAATCTAGAACTTATAAACTGTAAATTTAGAAAATTAGAATTTGCAGGAGGAGTTTTATTACAAAGCGTTAAAGTTAGTGGAGGTAGTATAGACGGTGTAGTTATACCAAATTCAGTTACAATAAGTAAACTTACATTTGATAATGTAGAGTTTAGAAATATGGATACATTAAACTTAAATTTAGTAGGAGATGTATTAATAGTAAACTGCTCTAATATGATTTCTTTAGCAGGTATTGCAGCAATATTAGTAGTAGCTTGTACTAGTTTTAAATATATAAATAGTAATTTAGATAGTCTTGCAGCAGAAGGATTAATTATTGCACCTGGAGCTAAGAATGTAGTAGTTAATGGTGTTAATATATTAGCTGCTGATATATGTATACATGATGGTGGATCTACCTATCCTAAATATATTGATGTAAATTTAAAATCTAAAATTATATCAGGAAGAGCAAGTAAAGGTATTGTTTTAGATAATCCTAATAGAGCTCAACTTATTAGAATGAGTATTGATGCAGGATCAGATAATTCAATCAAGGTTAATGGTACAGGTACTATAACTCAACAAGATATGTATACTATAGCAGGATTTCCTGATTATGGAGCAGCTACAGTTAAAACTATATAATAAATGGCAGAACAATATATAAGATGCATATATAAAATAACCTCTCCTTCTAATAAGATTTATATAGGTAAAACTGTTAATTTTAAAAAGAGGGTAAGATACTATAAATATGAGTCTTGTAAAAAACAAAAATTTTTATATAATTCTATAAAGAAATATGGTTGGACTAAACATAAAATTGAAATACTAGTTCAAGGTAATTTTAATAACAAACTACTATCAGAACTAGAAATTAATAATATAAGATTATTTAATTCATATAATAGTAAACATGGTATGAATCTTACTAAAGGTGGAGAAGGATGTGATGGTTTAATTTTATCAGAAGAAACCAAAGATAAATTAAGAGTTATTATGATTGAGAGAATGAAAGATCAATCATTAAGAGATGCACATTCTATAAAGATGTTAGAATATTATAAAAATAATACTCATCCTAGTCTAGGAAAACAAAGATCTTTAAAAACTAGAGATAAAATGAAAAATCATTGGAACATTAATAATGCTAGTCCATGTAAAGAAGTAATTGACACTTCTACAAATCAAGTATTTGATAGTATTAAACAAGCAGCCAATCATTTTAATTATACATATAAAACATTATCTAATTGGTTGAATGGCATTAGTCCTAATAAATCAACTTTAAAATTTATAACAAATGGCTAGTGAACAATATATTCGAGTAGGAGATACTCTAACAAATATCTTAGATTCTAAAACAGGTGAGCCTGTTACTTATACCAAAGTAACTACTTATACTGATGGTAGTGCTATGACTGATTTAAAAACAGATGGAACTATCTATAGAAAACTAGGAACAGAATATTTTAAAAGAAATTATAGTGGATATGCAAATATAAAATGGTTTGGAGCAAAGGGTGATGGTATTATAGACAATACTACTATTATTAATAAAGCTTTATCAATAGATAACTTATTAATTGAATTCTCCGATGGTGATTTTAAATGTAATTTAGTAACTTTATCTGGAGATAATATTACTATAAATTTGGAAAATTGTACGATTAGCGCTAATCAATTTAGTATAACAGGATCTAATTGTATTATTAATGCTAATAATAATAAAATAAAACATATATTAAGGTACGCCAAAGTAGTAACATTATCTCCTGCTGGGGCCACTTCTATGACATTAGATAGTATGCCATTTCAAATAGGTGATGGAGTATCAAATTCTTATGGTATGGGAGGTGATGGTAGTAATCCTATTACTATTACTAATATTATAGGGAATACTATATATTATAATACTCCTAATTTCTTAGATGTGCCAGTTAATTCATATACTGGTAATTTTTCTTTTTCTGCTACTTTTAGAGTAGAAGCAGGAGCTAAAAATATAAAAGTTAGAAATTTAGAAATAAATAGATCCACAGGGTATGCTTTTTTAATTGGTCAAGAGGCTGATGTAGAATTTGATGGATTAACAACTACTGAAACAGGATTAGATGTAGCTATTATGAGAGATGGTTCTAAATGTAGAATGTTAAATTCTCATCTTGGAAGAATTATAGATGCAGCTAAACAAGGTATATCTGCTGATGGTAATATCGACTTCTATGGATTAAATACTACATTTGCTAGAGATAATTCTGATGTAGAATTTTATTTATTTGCAGGTCAAACTGGAGGTACTAAAATTGTATGTGATAATTGTATATTTGATGGTAGAGCTACTGGATATCACCCAGCTCCATATAATCTTCCATCATTTGCTTGTGTATCATTTGCTCAAAGTGATAATACTCAACTATATGATTTAATAGATTTTAATAATTGTACATTTTATGATTATACTCAAGGTATTATTAATCAACCCTCAGGATTTACTTGGACTGGTACTGTAGATACAGTAAGATTAACAAATAGCGAGACTATTGGGTGTACATTATACGCTGCTCAATATATAAAACCTAATACTTTTATAAGCACAAATAATACACATACTTCTCCAGATCTAACAGTAGCATCTGAATTTGTTTTACTAAGCAATACTGGTAGAAATATTATAACTGATAATACTTGGATAAATGATAAATCTAATAAAGGATTTGCTAATGCATCTCTTATAAATAATAAGTTTATCAATTCTGCTGTAGTAAATATTAATGAATTTTGTACAGTTGATGGTATGCATTTAGAAAATACTCAACTTGTTTATTACCCATTTTTTGAAGAAAATCATAGAGGTAGAGTACATAATTTAACAATTAAACATGATCAATTTCTATCTTTACCATTAACTTCTATTGTTAATTTAAGGCCATCTAGTGGTGCATATTTAAAGTTTAGAAATTTAAATGGCACTCTTGATGCTGTTATGTTTACTCAAACTTTTAATCAAGGGTTTATATTTCCTAGTATTAAACATATTGCATTAAATGTATCTTTATACGGTGATGATGTTATTATACCAGCAGGATCTGTATTTGAAGATATTAGTGTTAATAGTTCTACTGGTAGAAAATTATATGTAGATAAATCAGTAACAGGTACTACCAATGTAGCATCTGCTTCTGGAAGTACTTCTGTAACAATATCTGATGCTTCGGGTGCATTTATAGGAGCTAGGTTAGCTATACAATTAGTAAGCAAAAGAGTATTTTTTACAAGAGTAAATGCAGTAACTGGTAATACTTTAACAATTAATGCTTTACCAGAAGCTGTTGGTCAAGGAGCTTTATATTCATGTTTAACATTAGTATCATAAATTATAATATATGAATAAAGATAAATTTTTTACTAGTATAAAAGCTAGTCTTTTTACTAAGTTTACACAAGATCAAGTAGATGGTATTAATCATATACTTGATAGCTGTACTAAAAATAATATTTGTGATTTAAGGTATGTAGCTTATATTCTAGCTACTGCCTTTCATGAGACAGCTAAAACAATGAGACCTATTGAAGAATATGGTAAAGGTAAGGGTTATGACTATGGTAAGAAGCTTAAGATGAGCAGACAGCCTTATACTGTCCCAGATAAGATCTATTTTGGTAGAGGTTATGTGCAACTCACTTGGTATGAGAATTATCAATCATTAGGTAAGATACTAGGAATAGATTTACTTAATAAACCTGAGTTAGCTTTAGATAAATCAGTAGCTTCTGATATTATGATAGCAGGTATGACTAAAGGATTGTTTACAGGTAAATCTCTAAAGAATTACTTTAATGATACTGCTACTGATTGGGTTAATGCTAGAAAGATTATAAATGGATTAGATAAAGCAGAATTAATTGCAGGATATGCTAAGAAGTTCTATACAGCTCTCACACTTGATTAATTATGGATAATAAATTTAAAATGATAAATGCCACTAAATATACCTACTTTCTCTCTGAAAGATATAAAGAATTTTCCTTATCAGGTTATAATAGCATGTCTTTTGTTAAGTAATGTATATTTCATTAATAAAGATGGCGATAATAGCAGCTCTAACCAACAAAGAATAGACCGTGTTAATCAACAAAAAGATAGTATAAGCGGTAAATACTTTGATGTATTAGTAAAGATTAAAGGATTAGAAGAATCAAATGCACTTAAAGATAGTGCTTTATATAAAAGGGATAGTTTACTAAGAAAAAAAGCAGCTCCGCTTGCTAAAGATATAATTCAAAAAACTAAATAAATGAATACAGTATTTAATATATTAGCTTTTCTAAAGAAGGTTAATCCTTATGTATCACCTATTGTTGCAGGTGTATTACTAATAACTTGTTTTAATCTTTATAGTAAGAAACTACAATTAGAGAAAGAGCATATAACATCTCAACAAAGAGCTACTACAGCTACTAAGATTATAGAGAGATATTTAGATGATAATAAATCTGAACATTTAGTTATTCAAGATACTAAGATAACTAAAGAACAAAAGAAAGATTTAGATAGAAACTCAGGATTAGTAGATACTATTACTAAAGCTTTAAAGATATCTAGAGAACAGATTACTGAACTTAATAAGATTAATGCTATGCTAATAGCTAAAGATCTTAAAGGTAAAGCTGATGAACCTTCTAATCCTAAGAGTATAATTAGGTATGTAGATAAATGGGCTAATATAAATTTTAATCCAGTCGATACTACATTTGGCCTACAATATAATATCGACTTAAGAGATACTAGATATACTAGAAAATCAGGATTCTTAGGTCTTAATAGAACTGATGTTATAGATTTGTATTCACCAGATAATAGAGTTACTATTAATGGTGTAGAGAGGTATTCATTAAAGATACCAGACCCTAACTTTGGGTTAAGAGGTCAAGTAAAAGCACAATATAACTTTCAATCTAAGAGTGTTACTCCAGCGGTAACTTTAGAAGCTAACTTTAAATCATACAGTATAGAGAGTAATCTATTCTATAATATAAATAATAAAAAGTTTACTCCAACATTAGGTATTAAGAAAGATTTATTTAAGCTATAGAAATTTGTTATTTTAAAAACTATTTAGTATATTTGTATAAATAGAAATATGGCATACATTTATAAACATACTAGGTTGGATACTAATGAAGTTTTTTATATTGGAGTTAGTACACAAAAACATAAATATAGAAAAAATTCTAAAGAAAGAAATCCATTTTGGAAAAATATAACTTCAAAAACTAATTATATATCTGAAATAATAGAAGATAATTTAGAAGATTATGAAGCTAAATTAAGAGAAATATATTATATAAAATTATATGGAAGAAGAGATCTTGGATTAGGAACTTTAGTAAACCTAACAGATGGTGGAGATGGAGTTACTAAACTAAGTACTGAAGCTATAAAAAGAGGAAGTGAAATAAGAAAATCTAAAAATAGAAAAGTTTCAGAAGAGCTAAAAGAAAAATTAAGAAGTTTAGCCTTAGGTAATCAAAATATGAAAGGTAAAAAACATTCTGAAGAAACTTTAGAAAAATGTAGAGAAAATAGTAAAAAATGGATAATAAATTTAGAAACCGGAATTTACTATAAAGGTGTAATTGAAGCTGGAAATTCTATAAATAAGAATGAAAACTACTTAGGTAAACGTCTAACAGGATTATTAAAAAATAATACTCCATTTATTTATATTTAATGACAATAAACGAGATAATATATAACTTACGAAATCAAATAAAACAAGCAAGACCTGATGATTTACAAATATCGGATAGACAGCTTGAATTTATTTGTAATTATCTAAGAGAAAAACTTATAGTACAACAATTACAGAAAGGTAGATCTATAAGTTCTAATATTAAACAGGATTTAGGTCAAGTACCAGTAACTATTGTAGATAAAGGTGAAGGTAGTAACTTAACAGGTAGATATATCATTAGAACTACTAATAAGATACCTCAGCCTATTGAATTAGATCAAAAAGATGCTATTACTTATGTTGGAGGGTTAGATAAACAATCTTTTATCTCTTTTAAGACTAAAGCTCATGTAAGATATAATCAATATAATAAATATGCTTCCAAGAGCCCTTTAGCTTATTATAGTGAAGGATATATTTATATTACTAATTGTCCTAATAGTTTATTAGAATATATTAATATAGAAGGTGTATTCTTAAATCCTAGAGATGTATCTAAATTTAAAAATGCAGATGGTACTACTTGTTATAATCCTGATGTAGATCAATATCCTATATCTGGTAGAATGATAGATACTATCAATCAATTAATTAAGAAACAAGAATTAGGTGAGTTTTTACAACTACAAGAAGATACTTCAAATAACGCAGATACACAATCATAATTATGTCAGAATTAAGAGGTAAGAATATTATCCAAAATGTATTAACACTAAAACATATATATCAATATTATATAAAAGATATTCCTGAAACTTCTAAGTATCATCTAGATTATAAAACATTTAGATCTATTTGTGAAGAATTTAATAAAGAACTTTCTACTGAAATACTAGAAGGTTATTTTTTTAAAATGCCTTACCGTTTAGGTACTATAAGAATTAAAAAAAGAAAAGTAGATCTAAAGAATCTTAAACCTGACTTTGGTTTATATAATGAATCTGAAGGTCTATATAAGAATAAACATATTAATGAACATTCAGGTAATTATTATGTAAGATTCTATTGGAATAAAAATAGAGAAACTATTATAAAGAATAAGTCTCCTTATTCATTTATTCCTACAAGAGAGAACAAAAGAAATTTAGCCAAACTTATTAAAGAGGATGGTATATTACAAGTTAATAAATACTTTGAATAAATGTTAACAGACAAAACAGTAAGTATTAAAGCTATTATAGCTAAGTTATATAGAGATCTACAACTAACTGAAGAAGAATCTTTTACTGATATAATTGAATGGGCTTCAGAAGCTTTAGATTTTATTCATGTATTTCCTCAATATGAGCATAAAGAAGCTTGTATTAATGTTTGTAATCATAAAGGAGAATTACCTTGTGATTATATTTCATTAGAATTTTTAGAATATAAAGGAACTGGATTAAGATATTCAACTAATGTATTTGGTACACAACATAAAAATACTAATAGAGGAGAATATTATACTCCTTATTCATATAATGCTAGTAAGATAGCTAATGTATTACTCTTAGATGGTACTAATATAATTAGAGAATCTGATTCATTTACTATTAAAAATGGTTACTTTAATACATCTTTTAGAGATGGAAATATAAATATAGTTTATGTTGCTATGAAAACTGATGATGAAGGATATCCTTTAATACCAGATAATGTATCATTCAGAGAAGCTTTATATTGGTATTGTAATTATAAATATACATATAGCAAAGCTAGGATGGGAGAAATTAATTCTAGTTTCTACGAAGATGCTTATAATAAATGGCAGTGGTATTGTGGACAAGCAGGTGCTGAAGCTATGATGCCTGATTTAATAACCTTAGAAAATATTAAAAGATCTTATTTATCTCTTAGACTTAGACCTAATTTATATAATGATTTCTTCAATAGTTTAAATAAAGCATAATAATGCCTCAAAATAAAAGTACAAATACATTTGAACAAGGGCTAATTAGAGTTGATAACAAAATAAATCAACCTAAGAATAGTTATTCTTATGCCTTAAATACTGTAGTAACTGATAAAACTTTAGATGTAGGTTCTAGATCTAATGAAAAAGACTTTAAAACTTTTCTAACATTTAATCCTGGATTTGAATATAATATATTAGGATATCAATGGTTAGGTAAAGAAGAATATGTATTATTTATTAAAGAAGTAGATAATACTATTACAGGAGCCATTAATCATATTTACCTATTAGATCCTACAGGTTTTAGATTAGTATTTAATAATGCTAATTTAAACTTTAGAGATAGTAATGAGATTAGTACTACTTATAGAACTGATTACAGAAACCATAGAATAGTTTATTTTGTTGATGGATTAAATGATGATAGAGCTATTGATGTAGATTTATTAATAGGAGATCAACCAACAGATGTAAATCTATTATCTCTACAGACTTCTTATTCTAAGTCAATATTAGACGTTGTAGTCAACGATAATGATGGAGGTAATATACCAGCAGGACAATATTTTATAGCTCTCTCATATGGTCTTACAAGAGATAATATGAGTAGTATATTTGGTATTAGTAAACCTATATCTATATCTCAACCAGATTACTTAGTAATTCCTGGAGCTACAGCTATTGGTACTGATGTTAATGTTAAATTTGGTAATGTTATAGGATCTATTATAGGTACTCCAACTAGTAAGACTTTAAGTATTAATATTACTAATATAGATACTACTTTTGAATATATTAATATAATTGTAGTACAATATACTGGTACAGCTTATGTAACTAAAGTTATTAAGAATATTAATATTAATAACAGAACTACTATTAATTATAAATACACTGGAGGAGAAGGTGAAGTTGATCCTACAATAGATATTACTGATGTAGTTATATCTAATATAAAGTATTATGCTTCAGAAGTTATAGCTCAAAAAGAAAATAGACTTATTAGAGGTAATACTAAACTTAGAGAAGCTAATATAAATTATCAAGCTATTGCTAATAATATTAATGTTACTTATAATATAACTGAAGATTTAATCTTTAATGATCAGCTAGTTAATTATCCTACAAAAGATAATATATCTTATAATGTTATGGATAATAACTATCAGAGAATGACTACATCTCCAGGATATTTATCTGCTCTAGGAAGTAACTTACATCAATCTAAATCATTTATGAGAGATGAAGTATATTCTCTTGGAGTAGGATTTGAATTAGCTGATGGTACAGAGACTAGTGTATTTCATATTCCTGGAAGATTACCTAATATAGTTCCTACAACTGGTATTGGAGAATTAGGATACTTTCCTAGTGCTATCGTTGATTGGGATACTAATGAGCAAGGTACTGGAGAAGCTAGATGGAAGAGATTTAATACAGCAGTACAATCTCCTAATACATTAGCTTATTGGAGATCTACAGAAACTTATCCTGATGATTATAATTATCCTACAACTGGTGAATTAGATGAAACTGGAAGAGCTTATATAAGACATCATAAGATGCCTTCAGATGTACTAGAACCTACTTACAGAACAGAGATTACAGGTAATCCTAATACTGCTAATACAAGTGTTAATTATAAGCTCTATAGAAGAAACTTAGGATTATTAGTAACTAATATAGTAATACCAGAAGAATATAGAACTCAAATTAAAAAAGTTAAAATATATTATACTCCTAGAGAAGATGAAAATAAGAGTATAAAAGCTAAAGGATTAATGTATCCTTTAAGAAATAATACAGGTAGTCCTAAGAGACAACCAGTTCATCTAAGTTATGAAGATTCTACTGATAACCAGAGATATTATGAATTTAAATCTCCAGATACTCAGTTTAGATTTAAAGATTTAAACTTAGCTAGTACTAAGATTAGAGTTGTAGGAGTAGATAAAGCTTATGTAAATTATGTAGGTAGAGTAGCTCCAGGAGATGTATACTTTTTAAGTATGTATAATCAGCAAGCTAAAAATGTTTATGACTTAGAACAAAGATTATATACTGGAATGGCTTTCTATAATCAAAGATCTTACTGGAAAGGAGATCAAGATTTATTTAGAAATGTAGAAAAATCTATTTATGTAGATCAAAACTTTGCAGGAACTACTGAAGGACTAAATTTAGATTTTAATGGAGGTCAGGATACTGTAGTTATTGCTTTATCAGAAGATTTAAAATACTTTGCTACTGGACAAAATGCTACAACTACTTATCCTGAATTACAATATCCTGGAACAGCTAGAGAAAGCTTATTACCTAACCTATTAAATCAAGCTACTGTAGCTACTATTGGTACAGCTTCTCCTAATTATGTAAATAATGTGTATTATGATACAGCTTATTATGTGGAGTTATTATCTTCTTCAGATTCATTATATAGTGGTATATTAGATTTAACTTATATTGATACTAAGAATTACGCTTTAGTAAATAATGATTCTATTACAGGAGTTACTGTAACTAATGGAGATACATTTATAGATACTTTTAGTTTTAAATCTACTTTTAGAAATGTAGTATCTCCTCAAACAGATGCTATAACTACTGATAATCAAACAGTTCCAGTTAATGAAATATTTGTACAAACAATTGCTTCATTTGTAGCAGAATCTCAGTTAAATATTAGAATGAGAAATGTTGGAGACTTTAGTGATAATACTAATGATCAAAGATTTGCTCCTAAGAGATTCTATGATATTAATAATCTAATAGAATATGGTCAATCAGCTATATCTAAAGAATACTACAATATACAAGATGCTTATAATATACAGAATATACAATTATATTATGCTAATACTAAGAGTCAAACTGACTTTATCTCTAATACAGATGATATAAGATATGCTAATAGATTAGTTTATTCTGAGAAACAAAATCCTGAATCTAAGATTGAGGCTTATAAAGAATTAAAAGTTAATAACTATAGAGATATACCTAGTGATAAAGGTCCAATTACAGGATTATTTACTAGGCAACAGAACTTATATGCTACTACTAGAGATAGTTTATTTAATATATATGCTAGTAATCAAACTATTCAAACAGAATCTGGAGATAATATTGCTGTAGGTACTGGAGAATTCTTTGGATTAGAACCTACTGAACCTATCTCTATTAAAGGAGGATTTGGAGGAACTAGTTCTAAGTTTAGTATATCTGAAACTCCTTATGGTTATGTATTTGTAGATAGATATAAGAATAAAGTTATCTTATTTGATGATAGTCTTAAAGATTTAAATATATTAGGATTAAATGAAGATTTTAATTTATTCTTATTTAAACAACTTCCAGGATTAGATACTGGATTTGATAATCCTATATCAGTAGGTATAACTAGTGTATTTGATCCTCTAAGAGATAGAGTTATTATTACTAAGAAAGATTATAAGCTATTAGATTTATCTGGAGCTTTAACTTATAATAATGGATTTGTATATAGAAATGGAGTTAAATTAGATTATAAAAATAGAGATGTATTTGAAGATAAATCAATTACTGTATCCTATGATTTATTAAATAAGAAATGGATTAGTTATCATAATTATATTCCTAAAGGTTATTTAGCTCATCCTACTAACTTTATTAGATTTGATAATTCTAATTTAGGCATATCAGAAGGTAATACTTACTTAGACTTTATTATGGAAACAGTATTTAATGAATATCCTGCTTCTGAGAAAGTTACAGACTCTATTACAACTAATTTAGTTTCTTCGACTGATGATCAAAGAGATAATAAATTCTTTGAACAAGCTTTATTATATAATGATCATCAAATAAGTAATACACTAAATCTAAATACTATTATTACTAAGAAAGAACATGATTGGAATTTTAATAAATTCTTAGATATGTCAACAGTTAATAATAGTAAGTTATTTACTAATGATTGGAATATTATTAAATCTGAATATCCAATAGATAAGAGTATCAATCCTGCTGCTATTAATGTAAATAAACCTTGGTATCAAAGAGGAAGATTAAGAGGAAGATATTTAGCAGTACGATTTACAGCCAAAAACTTGGATTTAACAAAAATTATTATTAACTTTGTAACTTCGAGTTACAGAACCTCAGAAAGATAATGAAACAAACAAAATATAATAAAAAATATTTATTAGGATCTACAGTAACTCAAAAGAGTGCTAATGCTTATGGCATTGGTGCTTCTTTGTTAGGAGGCATTGCTGGAGATACTGGAGCAGGAGGATTCTTAAGTGGAGCAGGTTCAGGAATAGGCTTAGGAGCCTCTCTAGGATCAGTTGTACCAGGAGTTGGTACTGCAATAGGTGCTGTAGCAGGAGGTGTTATAGGAGGTATAGGAGGCTTATTTGGAAGAAGTAAAAAGAAGAAAGCTGAAGAAGCTCAATTAGCTCAACAAAAATTAATAGATAATCAAAACTATATAGCAACTAATCAAAGTCAATTAGATACTTATAATGAAAATCCTTATGGATCTAGAGTATTTGCTAAAGGTGGAGAAATAACAAATAATGTTATTAATATAGAGAAAGGTGAATTACAAATAGACCCTAAATCAGGTAAAATACTTAGAGATTATTCTAAGATTAATCCAGAGACAGGAGGTTTATATGAATCTCATTCTAAAGGAGAAGATACTGAGAATAACTTTGTATCTGCAACTCCGGGAACTTTTGTAATAACAGCAGCTAAAGCACCAATGTATAAAAAAGCAGTAGATAATAATGATAAATTAGCTCAGAATACTATCTTACAGAATATTAAAAATGCTAAAGATAATGTAGAAAGAGCTAAGAAAATGGCTTTAGGTTCTTATGTATTACCAGAGATTGCTAGTACACCTTCAGTAGCAGGATTACCTACTAATATTGGTTTACAATATGGTAAAGCAGGTCTTCCTCAAGCTCCAATAGCAGGTAATGGATTAGGTTCAATTGCAGGTGGTTTAGGAAGCTTCTTAGGCACTTATGGTGCTCCATTAGCTAATATATCACAAGGACTATTTGGTAAGGTAGAGCAGCAGTCTTATGGGCAAAGAGTAACTAATCCTTACTTAAATCAAATAACAAGTAACCTACCTCAGAATATTGATGTTAATTCAATAGTTAATGAGGCTAGATTAAATAATAGAGTAGGTAATTCTTCAATTGATAGAAATACTAATTCAGGAGCAATTGCTAGAGCTAATAAACTACAATCAACATCTAACTTAAATAGACAAATAGCAGGTATTAGATTACAAGGTGATGAAGCTAATAATCAAGTTAGAAGTCAAAGAGCTAGTATTTATGGAGGTTTAGGACAACAAGCAGTTGGAGAAAGTCAAAGATTACAAGGATATAATTTTGGAGTAGATCAATTAAATGCTCAGAATAGAGCAGCTAAAAGTAATTTATTAACTACAGGATTAGGTCAGTTACAACAGACTTATCAAGCTCAAAATACAATAGGTCAACAAAAAGCTAATGATGCTTTAAAAAATAAATTATTATTTGAGATGTTCCCTAATTTAAGGTTCTATCAAGAAACATTTGGAGGACAAAGATAAAATGGCTATCAATAAATATAGTAACCCAATACAGCAAACACAAGAGCAGTATGTTGGACTTCCTTTTGAGGAAATGCTTAGAGCAGGTCAAGCAATACAGGCTAGAGGAGATGCTGCTGATTTACAAAATACACAAGTACAATCAGGATTATCTTCAATGGAAGCTTTAGCTCCAGGTTATTCTCAGTTTAGAGATAAGTTTGCTAATGATTTTAAATCTCAGGCATCTAAGTTATTAGATCAATATGGAGGTAATACTTCTAATCCTGAATTTATTAGAGCTTCTAGGAAATTAAATATGCAATATGCTAATGATCCTAGATTACAAACTATTAAACAAGGTAATGAGTTATATAAACAAAACCAACAAATTGCTGCTAAAATGCAAGCTGAAGGTAAGTTATTTCTACAACCTAAGTTTACAGGAGTAGATGCTAATGGAAATATAACAGCTAATGTTCCTGGAGTACAAGCAGTTAATACTTTAGAAGATTGGACTAAAGCAGGTGCTATAGCTCATGAATCTATGGAAGATATAGGTACTAATACTACTAATTCTAGAAACTTAGGTAACTGGAAGAAAACTATACAAAGTGATACTGAAGGTAAACAAAGATTAACAGAAGCTTATATTCAACAAGGACTATCTCCTGAAAGAGCTAAGCAAGCTGTAGAAAATAATATTAAAGGTTTAGTAAATCAATATGGTAAAGTATCTAAGGTTAATACTGGATTACTTAATCTATATCAAAATCAAGAAGAATTTGCTTATAGAAAATCTCAAGATAGAGCTAAATTAGATATTGATAGATTTAAAGCTGAAACTGCTAGATTAAAAGCTACTGGTAAAGGTGCTAAAGAAGAAGATATAATTAAAGCTCCTTCATTTAATGAATTTACTGGTAGAGTAGGATCAATAGCTGAAGTTCCTTTAGATGCTAAAGGTGAGAAAAATGTTTATGTATTTGGATCAGGTGCTTCACAATATGGTACTGCTAACTTAGAAATTAAGAATCAGAAAGTATCAGGTAAAATCTATGATATCTCAGATGGTAAATTAGATCCTACTTCTAAGAGTGTTGATGTTAAATCAGGTACTCTTAAAGGTTATGTTAATGCTTGGGTAGATGCTAAAACAGGTAAGCTATTAGCTACTCCTACTAATACATCTAAACCTAGAATTGAAACTATTAATGGTAAATCATATGCTTATAAAGATGGTAAACCTTATGAAGTTCAACAAAGGACTATGGCTGAGTATAACTACTTAGATAAAACAGATGATAAAGAAGGTTCATTAAAAACTTTCTATAAAGCAGCAGCTCCTAAAGATGCTATGAGAGAAATGGGTTATTCTAATGCTTACTACGAAGGTATGGGTAGAGTACAACATGGATCTTCATTTGATTCTAAAGGTAAAGCTAGATTAGATTATAATTATATACAGAAGAATATAAGTTCTTCACCAGAAGATATTAAAGCATTACAAAAAGCAGAAGCTGATTTTAATGCAGGTAGAGCTACTGATGAACAAAAACAATTACTACAAGTTATAGGATCATATGATAGTAGAAAATCTACATATGATAATGAAATATTACCTTATTTTAAAGATCAAAGTAAGTCTAAATCAATAGTTCAAGAAGAAGAATAAGATGCCAGAAGAAAAAGATCCAACAAAAAGTTTATTACAAAGATTAAGTGCAGGAACTCCTAGTATTGCTTCATCAGAAGCTGCTAGGAATTCTAGTAATTATAATGCTGTAGAATCTACTGAGCGTGAGAATGCTTATGCCCAAGAAATTACTAAAGCTAAAAGACAAAAAGATAATGATTTAAAAGAATCTGGATTTACAGAAGATAAAATTACAGCAGCAGCTAGAGCATCAGAGTTTTGGACTGATATATTTAATGTAGCTAAAACTACAGCTAATGCTATTATTGATCCATTTAATGCTAAAGAGAAGCCTGCAGAGAAAGTATTTACTCCTGGAGTAGCTAAACCTGTAGAACAAATTAAAGATGAAGTAGTAACTGCATTTAATGCTAATAAGTCATTAGATAGAGCTATTAAATCTGGGATTGTGAGAAATGATGACTTTGGTAACAAAGAAACATTAGATCAGAATCTACCTTTAATGGAAGAAGATGATTTCTTAGATCAAGTTAAATATGGTTTAGGTATAGAACAAGATAAAATAGGTAATAAGAAATTCTCTTTAAATCTAAGTCCTTCATCTAAATACTTCTTTTACTTAGATAAAGATGAAGAGGGAAATGATATTCTTGCTAAGAGATCAGTTAAGGATTATAATAAATTTAAGAAAACAGGTAAAACTGTATTAAATACTTATGGTACAACTCCATTTAATCAAGGATTTCTAAGAGAAGTTGGAGCAGGATTATCAAATACTTACTCAGGATTAGCTGAAAACTTAGTCAATGTTAATAGAGCAGGTGCTAATTTAATAGCTGCTTTACCTGGATCAGGTGATTTAATTAATGAGTATGCTAAAAAATCTACTGCATTTGGTAAAGACTTTGCTACTGATTTAGAAATTAATCAAACACAAGCAGGTGTTGGTGGAGCTACTGAATGGTTAGGTGCTGGTGTAGGTCAAGGAGCTTCTTCTATAGCTCAGATGGCTATACTAGGACAGATAACTGGAGGACTAGGTAGTTTAATTGCTCCAGCAGCTTCTAATACAGCTAAATTTCAAAGTCTAGTTAACTTTGGAGCAGGATCAGTATTAAACTTTAATGAAGCTTATAAATCAGCTTTAGATGCAGGATTAAGTGAAACTAAAGCAGCTTCAGTAGGAGCTCTTACAGGCGCTGTAAATGGTTTAATTGAATCAGCTATTGGTACCAACAGATTATTTAATTGGTTGTCTGGAGGAGGTAATACAGCTATTCCTAGGGTTATTCTTAGAGAGTTAGGTGAAGATGTTACAGAAAGTTCTATTAATAGAGTATTTAATGATATTAGAAAAGGTTTAACTGGAGATGCAGGATCATTCTTAAATAGAGTATTTGAAATGCCTGTATTAGGTGAAGCCTTAGAGGAAGGTACTGAGGAATTACTTCAAACTTTCTCTCAAAAAGGTGTTGAAAATCTTTATGATGTTCTAGTAGCACCTGATGCTAAAAAAGGTGAAGGAGCTTTTGGTAGTAAATTATTCTCTAAAGAAACTGGTAAAGAAGCTTTAGAGTCTGCTTTCTTTGGTGCATTATTAGGTGCAGGAGGTGGTGCTTTTAAATATGCTAGTGAAAAAGCATTTAAAAGTAAAAATACTTCTGATAATTCTATTATTCCTATGATTGCTGATGGACAAAGAGGAGATATAGAAGCTATTGTTAAAACTATGCATACAGGTAAAATGATCTCTGATACTCAGAAAGATTTTTATCTTAAAAGAATAGATCAATTAGATAACTTACTTAAATCTAATACAGGGGTATTTGATAATTTAGATAAACAACAAGATCAGGATAAAGCTAAAGGTTTAAAGAATCAAGCTTTGAGTATTATAAATGATAGTTTTAGGCTAAGTCAAAGAAATAGTGATTTATTATCTAGATTAGAAGAAGCTAAAACTAATCCTGATGTAGAGAATCTACAAGAAGTTACTGAACAAACAGCTAAAATAGTTAAGAATAATACTTTAAATATTAAATTCTTAGATGATTATGTTGCTGAGAACTTTACTCCTAGAGAAGATGGTAAAATACAAGCTTATGAAGATAATTATCTTAATGAAGCTGATATAGTTGATAATAAATTTAAAAGATTTGCTATTAATGAAGATATAAAATCAATTGATAATCTTATTGCTAATTCTACAACTAAGATAGCTGAATATGAAAGTCAATTGCAAGCTCCAGAGAACTTAGAATCTCCTAAAGAGGTTAGAGCTAAGTTAGTTAGAGAACAGTTAGATAAAGCTGAATATGAAGGTCAGAAGCAAGAAGCTACTGCTTCTATTCAAGAATTAGTTACTAAATATAATGAGATGACTTCTGATAGTTTTCAGAGTCAATTAAGAGATAAATTAAATCAAGATCAAGTTACAGAAGCTGAAGCTGAAGCTGAACCAGTAGTAAGTACTCCTGTTGAAGCAGTTGAAGAAGCTCAAGTTACTGAGAATGAGAATACTATAGAAGATCAAGAGTTAGCTCCTATTAATCAAGAACAATCTTTAATTGAAGAAAGAGATAGATTACAAGGTGAGTTAGATAATAATGCTGAATTAGATCCTGAAACTATTAATAGTATTAGTGATCAAATAACAGCTATTGAAGATCAATTATTTGAGATGCAAGATTTTAAAATCAATTCTCAAGAAGACTTTGATAAATATTATGAAGAAAACCTATCTAGAGCTAAAGCTGTAAGTAACTTAGACTATGATGTATCTGAACCTGCATTAACTGCAATTAAGAAAGATCTTGAAGCTACTATGGCTGGATTTCAAAGTAGAGGTATTGATGCAGGTAAAATTAAAAGTTTACATACATCTATATCTAATAAATTATTGGAGATTAGAAATAATATTAAAGCAACTGCTGATGAACAAGCTAGATTAGCTCAAGAAGAAGCTGATGCTAAAAAGAATGATAATCAGAAGTTAGTATCTGGTATTAGTTATTTTGATAGAATTCAAAGAACTACTGTTATGAATAACCTTCCAGATTTTTATACTGATGAAGAAATTAATCTATTATTTCAAAATACTCCGATAGGTGAGATACTATCTAATGTTAGCTTAGAATATACAAATCCTGCTGATTTAGGATATACTGTAGGTCAAGTATTACAGACATTTAATACTACAAGTAAAGTTATAGTTCCTGAGATATTTGTTCATGTAGTATATAATGGTAAAAAGATTGGTAACTTAAATCAATTAGATGGACTAAGTAATATTAATCTAGTAGATTTAAATATAAATCCAAGACAATATCAAGAAACTGTAGCTAGAAATAATAAAATTAAAGCTATCTTAAAACAAGATGGAAGTATATCTCCTGCTTTATTAAATCAATTAGGTTTTAATCTACAATGGGATGGTAAATTTACAGTAGATAATGCTACCCCTAGAACTTTAATTAAAGATATTCCTGCAGCTAAATTAACTGCTAATGGAGGTAAATACTATATTATAGATAGATCTAATAATGCTAATATAGAGATTACTGATGGTACAGTTAATATGAGAGAACAACCTAATGTTCCTCCTATTCCTGATGGATTAGTAGAAAGATATGTAGTATTAGTTCAAGCAACTAATGGTAAATACTATTGGGTAGGTGCTCAAAATCAAGTACTTAGTGAAGTAGCTCAAAGACAGTTATATACTAAGTTAATGGGAGAAGTAGCTTTCTTAAAGAATACTACTTTAGATGCAGAAGCTGTTAAGCAACATGTAGGTAATATTAATAGATATCTTAATGATAATGTATTTGTATCTGTAGAATTTGCTGAATTACAGTTTACTACTCCTAATGCTACTAATAAGAAATATACAATAAACTTAAAGATTAAAGGACAAAAAGGTAAAAGAGTTGAATTAGATCCTAGTAAATATGCTACTATAGATGATTTATTAGCTGCTTTAGGATTAGATAAAACTAAATTAAGGGTTACATTACCCAATTTAGCTCCTGCTAGAGAGACTATTAATAAACTAAGTCTTAACTTAACTCCAGATATTGTAACTAATCCTTTATTATATAAACAAATTACTATTAAATTTGATGATAATAAACTTAATGATTATTTAATTCAAGCTCCTATAGTAGAACAAACAGCTGAAGTACCTATAGAAACAGAAGATCAAGATAATCCTTTTGCTCAACCTTTTGATGATAGTGATACTGATCCTACTTTAGATTTACCTGCAGATGTAGTAGATGAAGTAGTTCCTGATAATAAACCAGTAGATTTTGATTTATCTATCTTTGATGCTTCATTTAATGATTTTAATGATGGTGTTAAAAGTATGATATTAAAAGAATCAGCCCCATTATTAATAGGATTTGAAGATTTATCTAAACTTAAGAAAAAAGGTGTAGAAACTAAAGTTAGAGCTATTATTAATAGTTATAGAGCTAGTTCTGATCCTATATTTAGTATTGGAGAATCAGAAGAAATTATGGATTATCCTGAAGCAGTTTCATGGATAGAAGCTAATTTACCTTCTTCTATTGGTGTAGCTGATGTTAATACTTTATTAGGTAATATAAAAAATAATGGTACTACATTTGGAGCATTTGCAGATAATATTATTTATCTTAATTCTAATGCAGAAGTAGGTACTCAATATCATGAAGCTTTTCACGCAGTATATAGAAGCTTATTAACAGACAAACAAATAGCTGTAGCTAATAACTTAGCAACTAAAAAATATGGTAAACCTTCTAATAATGATATAGAGAAACTAAGAAATTCATCTAGTGTTTTCTTCAACTATACTGATTCTCAATTAGAATCTTTGTGGTTAGAGGAAAAGATGGCTGATGATTTTAAAGTTTATGGTTTAAGTAATAATACTAGTGGATTAAATTCTATCTTTAATAAGATTAGGAACTGGATAAACTATGTTTTAGGTAATATGGATGAATTACAATCTTTATTTTATAATATAAATAGAGGTAAATTCAAAAATGCTAATCAACAATCTAATAAATATAGTAGATACGCTAATCAAGATAGAGTATTTAGTATCTATAATAAAGGTACTGATGAAGCAGGTAATACTATTACCACTACTCAATTAGAGGGTCAAGGTATTGTAGCTAGTTTAACTAATAAGTTTTTACAAGGACAATTAGATATACAGAAAGATAGAACTACTAAATTAGATGATAAATCTAAAGATGCATTATTAGATAAATTAATTGCAGATAAAGCTAAATTCTATAGTATAGATGATAATCCTTATTATGAAGAATATTTAGAATCTACAGGTTTAATTAATGATGATGCTTTCTTAGAAACTATGACTAAGAATTTAGAGCAAAAGAGAAATGTATTTGTATTACCAAATAATATTACTGCTCTTAAAAAAGATATTCTTAACAAATCTAAGATATTTGATCTAGATGAATCAAGAGATATTGAAGAAGCTCAAGAGGAAATAGATGATTTAGGTGAACAATTTGAAAGAGACAACTGGACTATAGGAGGTGAAACTTCATTTAGTGCAGTATTAAGAACTTATATTTCGTTAGTAACTATTAAAACTACTGATGAATATGGTCAAGAAGTAGAAGAAGGTGTAGACTTTAAGAAAGTTTATAGAGGATTAGTTAGAGCATTAAGTGGAGTTGAAGAAGATCAGGTATTACCTAGATTTAAAGCTTTAGCTGAATTTGATGAAGATATTAATGCAGTATTTAATCAATTATTATCTGATACAGGATTAACTAGAGAAGGTAGTTTAGATATACAAAATATAACTAAAGGCCAAGATATCTTTAGAAAGTTTATTACAGCTTTTAATAATGAAAGAGTTGGTTGGTATACTATTTTGCATTCAGAAAGTCAATCTAGGTTAGTAGAATCTAATAACGCTTCATCTAAAGACCTACAGTTCAATGAATGGTTACAGAACTATAGTATTACTCATGAAGAAATTGGATTCAACACAGGGCTTAAAAAGAGCCTAGAATCTAATCTAGATTTTATTAATAGAAGTGAGAATATAACAGTTACTTCATTAGCTGAAGCTAAACAAGAAGCTAAAGCTATTAAAGCTGCTTTTAGAATTGCTTCAATAAAATTATCTGATGCTTATTTAGCTTATTCATTATTAAAGAAATCAGATTATACTACTTTAGATCAAGAAGGTAAAGATTTCTTAAATTCATTTAAAGGAACTGAAGGTTTATATGATGGAGGTAATATTCCTTTTATAATCTCAGAATTTAAATCAGGATATAATCCTTTCTTATCTACAAAAGATGATAAAGGTAAAGAGAGAGGAGCTGTTACTAGGTTAAAAGATATTGCTGAACAAAATGCAATCTTTGATCCTACAGTAGGTGAATCTAGTTTTCAAAATGCTGATGGTAAAAATGTATATTCTATTATTAGACCTTCATTTGGTTTAGTTAAATTAAGATGGTTATCAGATAAAGCTAGAAGAACTCAATTATTAGCTGATGATAAATCTAAGAAAGATGATTTTATTGATCCTCTTGATAATGTAACATTAAATCATCTATTAGCTAGTGAGAATATAGATGTTATTATGGAGATGCTTAATCCTTCTATGATAGATGGTTATCGTCAAACTAATATAACTGGTGATGCTACTACAATTGATGAAGGAGAAGGAGTAACCTTTGGTAAATTTAATGCTCAACAATACATGTTAGCTGATTTACTTATGTTTTTGTCTAATAGAAAAAGTTTAAATTCTATTGATGAAAATGGTAAACTAACTAAGTTAGGTGAATCTGCTATGTTTAATATTAATCAGATGGAAGCTTCCAATACTGGTTATGGAGTATTTTTACCTGTTAATAATTATAAAACTATTAATCAGGAAGTACTAGACAACTTATTTAATTACTTAGCTCAAGAAGCTATTAGGATTAATAAAGTTAAAAATGAGTTTAAAAAAGAAGGTATTAAAACTTGGGTAGGTTATAATGATAAACCTGATTCAAGAGGTTTTAAACTTATGGAATTTGCTGGTTATGGGTTAGATACTATTATTAATGATATTACTGGTAATGATCAAATTAAAGAAGATGTATATAATAATTTATTAGGTAATAAAGATGAAATTCAATCTCTTATTAAAGATAAATTAACTAGAGATATTCAATCTTATAAAGAAGCTTTAATAGCTAATAATATATTTGATGAACAAGGTAGTATGCTTCCTTCTGTTGAATTAATTAGACAAGGTTTTATTAAAGAAAAAGAGAAATTAACAGTAGCTAATTCTGATGCATTAATTACTGATTACTATTTAAATGCTTATATAAATACTTTAGGTATAAACAACTTATTATTAGATAATTATGCTAAAAAAGTTAAAAATACAGTAGATTGGTTTAAACGTGCTAAAGGTATTATTGGTTCTGGTCCTGATTTAGGTAAAGGATTTACTAGAGTAGCAGTTTATGATGAACCAGTTGCTTTTATTGATCCTAAGAATTTAGATGATTTAGATATTGATAAATTAGTTGAAGATAAAAGAATAGAGTTAGAAGCTGATAGTATTATGACTTCTTCTCAAATAAATGATGAGTTAAAAGCTTATAGAAAAGGTTTAAGTAAAGGTGAAATTAAAGTAGCTGATGCTCAATCTTATGTTACTTTAGATCATAAAATATTACAACTACAAAGATGGGGTAGATTTCCTGCTAGAATAGAAGCTATTTATAATAAGATAGCTGAAGGTAGACAAATTACATGGGCTGAGAAAGAAGAGTTAGAGCATAATAACTCTGCATTAAATAGTACTAAAACAGTTGCTTATAATGGAGATCATTACTTTAAATTATCTGAGTTAATTCTTACTCCAAGATTAGTAGGTGAAGTATATCCTAAAGGTCATCCTCAAGCAGGAGATGTTATTATGAAAGATGGTAGATCTGTTAAAGCTAAAGAAGGATTTGAATATTTATTTAATAAATATAATGCTATGTTAGATCAAGGTGTAGATCAAGCTCTACCTTTATCAGCTAGTAAAATGGCTACTATTGCTCCTGCTAAATACGTAGAATCTGGTAAATTTGATTTCTCTCAATCTATTATGGAATTAGAGAATAAATTTAAAAGACTACAAGTTGAAACTCCATCTGGTAAATCTAAGATTACTCAAGGTACTCAGTTAATACAATTAGTACATAGTGAACAAGATGATAATATGGCTGTAGATTTCTCTTATAACTCTGATGTAAAGACATTAGGAGATCTTAGACGTATGTATAGACAGCTATTAGCAGATAATCGCTTAGAAGGCTTTAAACAAGCTCTAGCATATATAAGAGATCCATTGTCAGGAGAATTTAATTCTAAAGAGCTTACTAAGAAATTCTATAACACAATTGTAGAGTCTGGTGCTGATGAAGTATTATCTAACTTCTTTACTCCAGATCATAATGGTGAAAGACAATTTAACTGGAATTTAGGTCCAGTAGTTAATAAAGCTGAACAATTATTCTTAGCTCATTTTAGTAAAGGAGTATTATCTCAGAAAGTTCCAGGATTAAAAGTATCTTTAGTATCTGATTCAGGTATTAAAATTAAAGATAAAGTAACTGGTAAAATGAGATCTCTACAACATATGGTTAAAGATGAAGATGGTAATTACTATTCTGAATGCTTATTACCTCCATTTGCTAATGAATTAATGGGTAAAGATCCTTCTGATGCTAAGATTAAAGAAGTTCTAAAGATGTTTGGAGTACGTATTCCAACTCAAGATAAACACTCTATGATTAGTCTTAAAGTTGTAGGATTTTTACCTGTAGAATATGGATCAGTAGGAGTATTTCCTAAAGAGATTGTATTTTTATCAGGAGCTGACTTTGATATTGACTCTGAGTTTATTCATAGGTATGATTATTATACTTTAAAAGATGGTACTACTGTTAAATATGGTAGTGCTACAACTAATGAAGGTAAATATGAAGAATATCTAAAGTGGAATCTTGTTAATAATAAGATGCTTAAAAGTAAATTTAAAGAGTTGAATAATTCTGATGAAATTGATTTTGATTTAGAGAATTTATCTGATTTTATGAATATTGATGTAAATCAAGTTAGAAAGAATATTATAACTAAAGCTTTTGCATCATTAGGATTACCTTCAACTTTAGAAGAATTCATAGAACAGAATCCTATTAATATTGGAGTAAATAACAATGCTATGTTAGAAGCTCAAATTAAGTTCTTAACTAATGATTATGTTAGAACTAGAGCTGCTAGAATTCCTGCTTCAATGACATCTATTGAAAATGTTAGACAAATAGTTGAAGATAAATTAGGATTAGGTAAAGCTGAAGCAGTATCTCCTAATACTCCATTAGCTAGATTTAATGCTAATAGGAATAATATGGAAGGTAAACAGGGTATTGGTCCTGTTGCATTAGCTAACGTTACTCATAGTTTATTATCTACTAATAATATAGAATTATTTAAATTAGTTGATAGACCTTTTATATCAGGTAGAACAGCTACTGGATTTGGAGGAGTATATACTATAGATTCTGAGACTGATAGAAAGAATGATAATATATCAACTCTTTTATCAGCTATGACAGATAATGCTAAAGAACAACATGCTAAAGTATTAAACTTGTTATTTAATAGTTTACCTACAGATACTTTACCTGTAGCTTCTTATATGTTGTCTTTAGGATATACTATGGAAGAAACTATATTATTCTTAAATCAACCTGCTATTAAAATATTTTCTACAGGTGATGCTAAATTAGCTCAAGATTATAAAGATGCTGAAAATAATCTTAGAAAAATTGTATTTGCAATAGCAGGAACTAATGATTTACAAGATCCTAGATATATTGCAGCATTAAATAAATATATAAAAGAAAATAGAAAAGAAGTAACTATACAAACTCTTATAGATAGTTTAGTTATTAATAAAAATACAGATCCTACTGATACTATTCATAATGATGATATATTACAAATATTCTTTGGATTACAGAATCAAGCTCAGTATACTCAGAAAGTATCTGCTTTGTTATCTTTAAATAAAGGATTAAAATCTACATTTGATGATAACTTGAAATTAGATAGAGTATTAGAAACTCTACAACTTAAATTCTTAAATAATTATATTAGTGCTGATACAGAATCTTATGAAGATTTAATGAATACTTTAGAAGCACTTGGAGTAATTAAAGAACAAGATGGTAAATGGGTTAAAGATAAAAACTTTCCTGTATTTAAACCTAATAATAACAATCCTAATTTAACTCCATTTGATGCTAGAATAGCGCTGTTAAATGATCCTAATACTATTCAGAATATAATTATTCATAAGAAAGTTATGGATGCTTCTAAAGAGTTCTTTTTACTTAATACAAATGTATTTAAGAGTTTAACTACTATGTTAAATATTAATTCTAAACAATTAGTTCCATTCTTTATGGATAGATCTAATAAAACTTATTTAGAAGAAGTATATCCTGAAAAATATGAAGCTTTACAATTAGCTAAAGATAATGTAGGTTATATGGTTCATAAATCAGGAGCTAATAGTATTGGTAGACAATTATGGAATCTTAAAAAAGATCCTCAATTTAGAGATAATATACTTATTAAGTTATTAACTCTTAAAGATCCTAGATCTGGATCTAATTTAGTACAAATAGAATTCCCTACTAGGATTAAAGCTGAAGGAGATTTCTATACTAACTTAAATAATGCTTTTAAAGAGTTATTTATGAATACTAGAACTAGAGATTTTGCTAGAAAACTATATTATTATTCATATTTTAAAGATGGTTTACAATTTAAAAATAAATCATTTATTAATACTATTCCATCTTGGGTATTTAAAGATGTATCAGCTTCATTAGATTTATTAAATAGTGATTTAAAAGGAGAAGCATTTGATGATGTTAGTTCTCTTAAAGAAGGTGTTGTACCTACAGTAGTTGATATGATTACTTCATTTACTAGAGTTAATACATTAGTAGAGAATCTAAAAAATGTAACTTATAATGATAGTGCTACAACTAAATATACTATTCAACCTAATAAAATAACTACTGCTAAAGTAGAGATTAAAGGTGTAGACTTAGTTTATACTAATCTTGAATCTTATTTAAAGAGCTTAGAAGATGCTTATAATTCTGGTAATTCACAAGTTCTTGAATTATATGAAAGAGGAGGAGGATTATATTATGCTGCTGCTAGTAGAGTAACTAGTAATCAGGATACTGAATATGGTATTACTCAAACTGTTACTTCAAGATTACTTAAATCTATAAAAGGTTTTGATGCATTAGGTAATTATATAGATTTTAATTTAGATCAAGTTATTGAACATTATCTTACTTGGAATCAATATCCAGTAGCTTTTGAAATAACTACTCAAGATATAGTTCCTATAGTTGAAAATGGATTAAGTTCTACAGTTATTGATAATAAATTTATTGATAATTTAGAGGCTATGAAAAAGACTTTAGGTACTAATACTCAAGAATCTTATGTATCTCCTGAGATGTTAGCTGATACTACTGAAGACTTAGCTTTAATACAAGAACAAGTTCCTGCTCCTATATTAGAGGATAATTTGGAAACTACAGATAATAATAGTACCTTTGTAAATCCATTTGGAGTAATAGATGAAAATAGTGAAGGTGATCCTTCATTAGGTTCTGAAGAAGCAGATATGCAAGCATTTGAAGATTATCAAACAACATTAGATACTTCATTTGATATAGAAGCTACTTTAAATGATATAGACAATCAAGTAGATAATTTTAATGATGATGAAGGTAATCCAATTTGCTAAATATGAATAAATCCGGAATTTATATAATTCTAAACTATAATAACAATAAAATATATGTGGGAAGTGCATCAGATCTTAAGCATAGAAGATCAACGCACTTTTCATTATTAAGAAGAAATAAACATTATAATAAACATTTACAATTTTCTTATAATAAATATACAAAAGAAAATTTTCAGTTTGTAATTATTGAATATTGTGATAAAGATAGTTTAATACAAAGAGAACAATACTACATAGATACTTTGAATCCTCAATATAATATAAGACATATAGCAGATTCTAATTTAGGTTGTAAAATGCCTGACAGTATGAGAAAAGCAGTATCTATTAGAAACAAATTATTATATCAAGGTGAAGATAATCCTTTTTATGGTAAAAAACATACTGAAGAAACTTTAGAAAAATTTAGAACTAAATATGTAGCATCTAAATTAACAAAAGAAGATGTATTAGAGATACAAAATATGATTAAAAATAAAATAAAACAAAAAGTTATTATGAGTAAGTTCAATATAGCAAGAAGAACGGTTTCTAGTATATCTTCAGGATCTTATATAAGGAGGGATTTTAATGTCTAACTTTTGTGCTGTGATCCCACAGGTGTATAATAAAGAAGGAGATCTAGTAGATAGTAAACTATTTACAGATCTTCTTGCTTATACAAAAAATAATAGAGATGAAGCTAAAAGATATTATGTATTTGCTATGTCAAATAAAAATAACTTTGCAGATACTAATGAATTAGGTGAACCTGATTTAAAAACTGTTGTTTATTTCTTAGATAAAATGAATAAAGATAATTCTCACTTTTTAAGTGCTAAAGAATTATTAGATTTATTTCCTAATGCAGATGCAAATGAAGCTTTACAAGTAGTAATAGATAATAGTACTAAGCCTTTTGTTCAACAAATAGCTGGATTATTACAAGCTAATTTAGATAAACTTCCTAATAGTACATTTGTAGTTAATAGTGATTTTACAAGTAACTGGTTAGGTAGATATTATAATAATAATGGTAGAGTTGAGCTAAATGCTTACTTTACTAATAATCTAACTATTGCAAAAGAAGATTTTTACGCTGCTATTGTTCATGAGTATGTTCATGCATTTACACTAAGTGCTTTAGATAATCCTACTACAGCTGAAGAAATTGAGTTCTCTAAACAAATTGAAGTAGCTTATAATGCTTATAAAAGAACTAGTGATTCTGAATTATATGGATTTACTAATCACTATGAATTTGTAGCTGAATTAATGTCTAATGAAAATTTCTTTAGATCATTAGGTACTAAAAATCAAAGCATATTACAGAAAATAACTAATGCAATTAAACAATTCTTAGGTTTAAAAACAGCTGATCAAAAAGCTGTTGATAAACTAATATGGGATGTAGCTACTTTTATACAAGATAGTAGTAATCCTTCATTAATATCAGGAAATGGTACTGTTAAAGTATTAAATAAAAGAGCTGAAGGAGTTATATCTCAAATTAATACTTATGCTTCTGAGAAATATAAAAATACAGCTGATAGTAGTTTACCTGCTTCTGAGATATTTATGTTACAGCTACATAAGAAAATTAAATTTAAAATAGGATCTATTAATAAGAGTATTGGTGATCTAAATAAAGTTTTAAAGACTGCTGAATTAAATCATGCTAGAAATATTAGAACTTTATATAATAATGGAGAGCCTACTGATAATTCTAATCCTAATTTTGTTAATGAAGTTAGTAGATATGAAGCTGAAATAGCTCCTGTATTATCAGAAGTAACTGATAAAACTAATTATAAAAATTCATTAAATAGCTTATTATCTGATTTAGAGACTACTACAGATATAACTCAGGATGAAGCTAATTATATTAAGTTAGCAGTTACTCAATTAGATGAAATAGAAACTAGATTAGGTAACTATGATTTAGATAGTAGTGAAGGCCAAAAACAATTAGCAGAAGATTATCTATTTACTAGATTAGTAGAAAAGAGCAGAATTCCATCTTTACAAGAACCTGCTTCTAATTTATCTAATGAATTACTTAAGAATATATCTACATATATATCTAATATCTCAGAAGAATATTTAAATACAAGTGGATTAGCTAATCCTAGTATAAATATAGATGATATTCTAAAGAATACTGAAGATATAACTTTACTAGCTAAAGTATTTGAAGGATTTGGAGATTATCCAAGATTAGAAGCTCAATTAATTCATAGTATTACTATGTCAGGTAAGGAGAAAGCTAGATTAGATTCTCTTAAAGTTGGTCAGGATATAGTAGATCATATGCATAAATTACAAGTATGGGCTAAAAGTGCTAAATTAACTAATATAGTTGGTAAAGGTAGTATTAGAAAAGCTTATGCTAAATTAGTTGAAGTAAATCATTTAGGTAGATTAGATTTAGTAAAACCTTATAATACAAAATACTATCAGGAAGTTAATGCTAACTTTAGAAATTCTAAAGGAACTGATCCTAAGGCCGTAGCTGCAAAAAAATGGTTATCTGATAACTACTATAAGAAACCTACATCAGGTGCTTATATGAACCCTAAGTATGCTTATTTGCAATCTCAGCCTGCATTAAAAGAGTTCTATGAATTCTTTAAGCAAACTATGAAAAATAACTATGCTAGATTACCTGAATATATAACTTTAAATAATGAAGAGAAGATTCCTACATTAATTAAGAATAGTTTTTGGGAATTCTTTAGTATGAGAAAATCTAATATATTTAAGTCTACTTTAACTGCTTTAAAAACTATTTTAATAGGTCAAGGTAGAGCTGAATTCTATGATGAAGCTGGAGATCCTAGAGAGAAATTTGAATTAGCAGAATTATCTGGAGATGAAATTAAACTAAGGATGATTGGTGAAGCATCTGCTGATGTAAAATCATTTGATTTAGGTAAAGTATTATTTGAATTTAGTTCATTTGTTAATGATTATTCTGAGATGATGGAAGTACTTCCTAAAGTTAGGATGATTCAGAATATTGTAGAAACTAAACAATATATTAATGAAACTAAAAATGGTATATTTGGAACTCAAAAAGTAACTATACAAGGATCTGAAAGTAATACATATAAAGCAATTAATATGTATATACAAGGTAAGATTATAGGTACTGAAGAATCTCCATTTGGTAGATTAGGTGGAGGAGATATTTATGATCAAAATGGTGCTGTTGTAGGTAGAAAATCTTATTATGCTTCTGATTTACTTAGAGGATTAATTAGATACACTAGAACTCTTCAATTAGGCTTTAATCCCTTTTCAGGTGTAAATAATATATTTGCTGGTTTAATGGGAGATTTCATTGAAGCTGGTGGAGGTAAATATTTTAATAAAAAACAACTAATGAAAGCTATTAGTATATATACTAGTAATACATTAGTTAAAGGATCTAATATAGTTAGAACAGATAAACTAGCTACTAAATTAAATCTATTATCTGAATATATACAACCTCTTGAAGAAATTGGTGAATGGCAAGATAAAAAGAAAATTGAATTAGATTCTCCTACATTATTAGGATCTGCATTTAAAGGTATTACAGACAATGCTTTTATATTTCAAGCAGCAGGTGAAGATTTTGTACAAAAAATAACTATGATCGCTTATTTACTAAATAAAAAAACTCCAGAAGGGATTCCTTACTGGAATATGGTAGATGTAGAGAATGATGAGCTTAAATTTAAAGATGAAACTAATTTTGATACTAAACAAGCACTATTAGATTCTAGAAAAACAATATTAACTATTAATCATAGTATTCACGGTAACTACTCTAAAGATAATTCATCTGTATATGATGGAGCTCTAGTTTTTCAAGCAGCTTTAGTATTTAAAAAATGGTTACCTTACATGATTAGAAATAGGTTTATGTCTAAGAGATATAACTATCAAACAGGTCAAACTGATGAAGGATTCTATTTAGCAGGAGCTAAAGGTATAGCTAAATCATTAGGGCATATGAGTGATTATTTTAAAGGTAGATTTACTACTGCTCAAAATGTATTAAATAAAAGAGGAGCTTTAACAAGAGAAGAATCTATAGGTATTAAAAAAATTATAGGTGAAATGGCTATGTTTTTATTATTTGCTTCAGTTTCTAAAATACTTGCTCCACCACCTGATGAAGATAAAGATAAATTTTGGGTACCTAATTTCTGGGAACACTTAGATATATCTATGTGGGATTCTAAAAAAGAGTTTGAGAATTATGATGGATTAAGTGGTATGCTTCTAAAATCATTAATGGATTCTATGAATAAATTATCTGCTGAAGCTGTACAGATGTATAGTTTACCATTTTATTATGATGCAGTTAAACCTGCGTTATGGAGTACTTTAACTGATTTTTGGGATGTTATTAGAGAAACATTTAAATATTTAGGAGCTGAAGATAAAGAGTCTAAAGATCTTAAGTTTAAAAAAGGACCTAATAAAGGAAATCTAAGAGTTATTAAAGAAGGAGGAGATCTAATACCTTACTATAAACAAATTCAAAGAGCTAAACAGAATGGCAATAAAACTATAGAAGAGTTGCAAAAGTAGCAGAAAAAAGGGCACAAGAAGGGTTTATACAAGAAGAGAGATAGCAATTAAGTTATCTCTCTTTTTTGTTACTTTAATTTTTTAATATATTTTTCAGCTTCTATTTTAGTCCAAAATCTAGAAGTATCATAAGTTAACCAAAGTTCATGTACTCTATTCCAGAACATAACTTTAAATTGTTTACCTTCAGCTTCTACTTTGTATTTCATCAAATTCTTTTACTAACCTATTTATTTCTTTTTCAATAATGAATTCTCCTATACAATTGTTATCTGCATAAAATCTAGCATTATTAAATTTAAGTTTGATCTGATAATATTTAAATTCATTATCTCCTTCTATTAATATAGGAAATATTTTATCTAAATATTCTATTACAGAAGGTATATTAATATCTAATCCATAATGACGTTCACCAAGATAATCTTGATATTTTTCATTAAAATCTGATACTGTCATAACTCTTTTCTTAATATTAAGATAAGTACTAATATTATTAATATTGTTAACATATATTTTGATTTAAAGGGGGATTTCTCCCCCAGTTATTTATTAAAAAATATTACTTAAAATATCTTTAGTGAATCCTATATTATCATTTAAAAAATACTTAAATCCTTTAGATTTATATTTATAAAAGTAATAAGGTAAACTTAGTAGTCTATTAATCCAACAAATAATAATTGTTATAATAAACATCACTATTGTAGGTAGAAATAGTACTAATTCTAATATTTTTGTAAATTTCTTCATTATTTATAAACTACCCCATTAAACTCACAACTACCATTTACAATAGGATGTGTTTTAGAATAAAAGTAGTCTGATTCAGAATCAAATACTACAGTTACAAATCCTTGCATCCAATCAGCAACATTAGCTGTTGTTAAATATTCAACATTATCTATAGTCCTCAAACAACCAGATTCCATCCAAACATAAGGATGTTTCTTATTTTTTACATAAGTAGAATTCAATCTATGTGAATGTCCTGATGTTCCAGATCCCATATACATATTAATATTATTCCTAGGAGCTGTTTTAGCTAATGATAATCCATGAACTATATCAAATTTATCAAAGTAATTTCTTACTTCTGCAGGATCATATTCAATATTCATTGATTTAAGATCTAGCATTTGATCTAATTCTGATGTATTATAATGTTTAAATAGCTTAGCTAATCTTTCAGCAGCTACAGAGTATTTACCTTCTGTTAGTCTTTCTTCATGATTACCTAATCTAAATACAATATTAGCATCTGGAGCAGCATCTCTTAAAGGCTTCAAAATAGCTTTCTTAGTGAACTCTATTTCTAATACCTCAGAATAATTCTGCATTACTGGAATTTGAAATAACTTCTTATCATGTTTAGAGATTAAAGGAAAATCTAAGATATCACCATTTAATACAATTTCATCAAATTCATTATTTTTAACAACAGATAATACTACTTGCCAAGCTTTATTATCAATAAATACTCCATGAATATCACTTAATACTAAAACTTTAAACAATCCTTTGTTTTTACTAACTATATTGATCTTAGAATTGATCTTCTCAGTAACCTGTATTTCAATAGATTCCTGAACTTCTTCAACTTCTAAGTTTTTACTTTCATTTTTAACAAGAGATAAAGCTTCTCTAGCATCATCAATTGTAGTACCAAACTGATCTGCTAACCATCCAGCACCTTTTTTAAGATATCCAGGTTTAACTCTTAATATATCTACTAATTCTAACTTATTATCTTTTTCCGTCATTCACTTTTCCCTCTTCTACTTTGTTAATTCTGTCAGTTATACTAGCTTCTAATAAAATGTAATAGTTGATAATATCTCCCATTTTTTCATTTAATAAAGCTCTTGTAGGTAAAATACCTTTGTCTATATTATTTATTATATCATCTAATGAAACTTCATGCTTTAACATAAAACCTTTTAAAGCTTTCTCACGAGATTGATTACTCTTTATTGCTGCTGCATTGAAATTATGTAGTCTATCTGTATCATTAGCGTATTCTTTTGCTTTAATAACTAATGTATTTTTAATAGCTTCTAATCTTTTTTCTACTATCCAGTCAAATCTCTTACTATTCATATATATTTATTTTATCCATAGATCTCCTCATTGACATCTGGCACGCTAAAAACTTCTTGATTACCTATTGATGCTCCAATTCTTTTCTCTATTTCAGCTTTAGCTTCTGGAGATTTAGTTATTACTTTAAAAACTGTAGACTTTTCAATAGGTGTAGGTAACATTCTACAAAGATGTTGTTTATATTCTGCACTAAACTCTGAATATTTACCTAATATAAATTTTAAATAGTCTTCTTCATATTGAACTGGCACTTTAAATACATACATTATACCTTCATCAATAGTATAATGTTCTATAAAATTTTGATGTTTATTTAATTTTTCATATTCTCTATCAACTAACATAAATATATGATAATTTCCAATATCTGGTCTGTTTTCTCTATCAGCTATAAATGAATTCAGTATATAATTCTTCTCAAATTGATACATAAATCCTAACATAGGCAATAAAAAATACAGACTTTTATTAGATCTTCTTGCAATTTTGCGCACAACTCTTCCTACTTCATCCATTCAGCTTTTTCCACTTGTTGTTCTTTCTTTATTTGTATTGTAGGAAAATACAATTCACCATTTAAAGTATCTAACATTTTAACTAACTGATAAGTTTCATTAAAATATTTCATACCTAAGTATTCTCCATAGACTTGTAAATATTTATCTAATACTACACCTGGATATGCATACATTGAATAGTTAGACAATAGTTTTTCAGCTTTTACCTCACCAATGCCCTTAAGACCTGATATATTGTCTCCGCTATCACCCGTGAGTACTTGTTTCCATAAATTTTTAATCCCAGTTTGTCTATTCAGTTCAATTGTTTCTCCTTTTTTATAATCATAGAATATACCAGCTACTTGTTTTAAGTCTTTATCAGGACTACAAATAATTGGATTATATTCTTTTGTTGTATTAAATGTATTATGTGTCATTATACAAAGATCATCAGCTTCATAGTTTTTAAGACTTGTGAAGCTATAATAATCCTCTAGGTAACTCTTTGTAACTTTAAAGTATTTAGGCTTCTCTAAGAGGCTCCTATTGCCTTTATATGGCAACTGAGTAGCTATCTTATACCTAAAACTTCCATCAGTTAAGAATCCTGTATAATATTCTGATTTAGTATTATCTAAAATACTGTTTATATAATAATCTACACAATTAAATACTTCTTGTATAGATTTATTTTGATCTATTTTATTGTAGCAACTATAATATATTATTGAGTCACCATCTATAACAGCTAAATTATTACTCATTTGATGTAAGTATAATTTCTAATTTAACATCTTCAGGATCTTCAACAAAATATGTTTTCTTAAAATTACCATTTATATAATAAGGATTATCATCTGGTATTTTACCTAATTCAACTAATGTATCTTGAATAAATTTTTCATATATCCATCTATTATCATTATCAATGTTTTTTGTTTTATCTTTTATCTTATTCTGATCTAGAATATAAAAGTTTAATCTCATTGTTAATGGATAAAGGTCTTCATTTATATGATCTATTTTATTTAAATCATCTTTGAATTTTTCATGCATCTTAGTTGCTACTGCATTTCTGCCATTATGAGTAACCTTTTGGTTATACACATCCTGACCATTTATTCTCCAATCTCTTGGTTGTCCTGCCATCCTAGGATTTTTAGGAACTACTATACCAGTAACAGCATCAACTAAGTAGCCTTTTTCATTCCACTTATAATCTTCTGTCTGATATTTCTTTGGTAGCTTTGTTTTGCTACTTTTTTCAAAAGGTTTTACTGACCTTTTATTTGCTATTCTTATAAATTCACTAAACTTAGGAATTGTTATTTTTACTACGTCACCATCCATTTATCTCCCTCACTTATTTCTATTTTAACTCTCTAGTTGTAATAACAAGACTTTCATCATAATTATCTACAACATAATTTGCATCTTTTGCATTTGAATAAATTCCAATTACACAATCTTCTGCGTTTAAATCAGTATCTATCACTATATATACTTTCATCTATATTAGTTTTCTCATAAGTGATACTGTATCATCCAACCTATGGATGTGTGTGAAATCACTAATGTCCTTTTCTTCATACTCTAAAGGAATATGAATCATACCTGCTCCTATTTCTTCTGAAAATGATTTACCATATTTTAATCCTGGTTTATCGTTGTCATAGAATACTACTATATTATCGAAGCAAGCCCATAAATAATCTAGTATTCTTTCTGGTATTCTATTACCTTCACCTCCTAATGCTATAGCATCATAACCTAGTTCTTTTAATACAAGTACATCTTTCATTGAAGAAGTTATTATAAGTAACTCACCTCTTTTAGGAAGTTGCTTCATACCTTGTATATCATTAACATCTGTTGTAGATAACCATTTTAACTTTTTATCAGTTGATAATGGTTTATAACATTTGTAATGATTATCTAGTTTATAATAGTATATAGGATTATTATCTGCATGTGAAGCCCAAATAAACATATTATCTGGTCTATTTTTAAGATAAATATGTTGAGCAGCAAATACTTCATATTCTACTAACCTTCTTAAAGGTATATAGTATCTATCTGTCCAATATTGTTTATCTAAAGACTTCCATCCTCTAGGTACAGGTATTATTGTTTTATTAAATTCTATAAATTTCTCTGCCTCCTTATGTATTTTAGGTTTTGAAGCTTTACCTAATACTAATCCAAAATCTTTAGCTATTATTTCTAAAGCTTCTTTATATTCACATTGATAGAGATTTTTAACATATTCAAAGCAATTACCTTGAGAATGTCCAAAATCTTTATATTTTATATTACCATTTTTAATATATATATTTAAACTAGCAGTACTATCATCATCTCTTAGATTAGATTGAATCATCTCACCTAATTTATAAGGTTTATCTACGTAATAATCAAATATTTGCTGTTCAGATATACTTTTTAATATAAAATCTCTATTTAAATCTAAATTATTAAAATCAATTGTTTTTTCATTCATTAATAAATTATAGTTCTAATTTTTAAACAATATTCAGTAGCTAAATCAATCATATGTTTAGTTCCTCTGGATTTACCATCCCAGAAAGCAACTAAATGAGTAGCATATTCTGCCATTTGTTTATTTCTTTGATATCCTGCTGATTTACCATATAAACTCCAATTAGCAGAAAATTGAGTTAGTTTATAACCATATTGATTAGCATACCTTTCACCTAATTGATCTGCACCATAAGCTTTACCAGATACTACTTCAATATCACTACTGTTTTTTAAAATATTATTTAGTGATTTTTTAAGAAGGTTGTAGTCATTAAATTTTCTACCTCCAGCTATTATTACTTTCATACAAGTTAGTTTAAAGGGGGCTATTAACCCCCTGTATTATATATTAGAAAGGAAGATCTGAACTTTCCTCTTGAGAATTATTAACTCCAAAAGGTGAAGCTGATTGTGGAAGATCTAATCCACTAGCAGCAGGTGCTGTTTTATCTTCAATTTTTATTTCTGCATTTTTCCATTTAGCTAGATCTTTATCAGCTACTTTAAAAGAGAAATTATAAGGAGTTTTAGTCATAGCTCTTGTAACTACTACTTCTCTACCATCAATAATTGCATTCTCTTTCTCACCACCTAATACTAAACCTACTTTATTACCAATTAATAAAGCTGCAATTTCTTCAGGTGTCACTGAACCCAGTGTTACTCCTGAGTTAGTTGCTAACTCTTTAATCCTTTTTTTAGTAGTAGCATTATCAGTTATATAAAACTGTTCTTTATGATATTGGCCTTCATCATTCTCAAACTTGATAGCGATATAGGTTTTATCATTTTTATTTTTTTTAACTTCAGCTTCTACAATATCAAATACATGAACTCCAGGACTTACAGTTTTCCTTGGTGCTCTTTCTTGTTGTGTATTCTCGTTTAATTCTACTTCGTTAAAATTGATTGCTTCTGACATATATTTATTTTAATTGTTCTTTTAAAATTTGTTTTTCTTTTTCTACTAAATTTTTATTAAATCTGCCTTTAGTAACAGCAGTTCTTGCAGCTTCATCAATAAATTGAGCTGCATATTCTTTCATTGCTTCTATAATATCACGTTTGGAATTACATCCATTTTCTGTATATATTTCCTCTGCTGTTTTTATCATAATTATTGAGTAACTGTATTTCCTTCATCATCTAACATGATAATAGGAGCATCTTTAGTAAATGATGCTAATTCTTCACTAGTATATAATCCACCAATTAAATCTGGACATACTCTATTAGCACCTTTAGAATAACATCTCCAGTACATCATAATACCGGGTTGTTTTTTCCAGTTATCTTTAGCTGTTAAGCCTAATTGAGTTGCATCTGAATATTTATAAGATACATCTTCCTCAATACCATCCCTATAAAATCTTATAGTAGTAATAGCATCAATAGCTTTACCATCAGCATCAAGTACTTTCTCAAAATCTTGTAGAGTTTTGGTTCTTACACCACCCTTTCTACACAGGGCTGCCATTCCTTTTGGCTTAAGAGCTGGTTTACCCATAATAACATCAATCATCTCAAATGATGCCATTACACCTAAATTTAACTCTTTACCTTTTAAAGCAATTACTACTGCTTGTTCAGGTGTTTTAATAGAAGAAGGTAATAAACCTGATTTAACCCAAGCTTCTGCTGCTTCAAGCATTGCTACTTGATTGCTAGTTTGAGCACTTAAACCTTTATTAGTTTCTTCTATAATACTTATCTCTCTCTCTTCTTTTCCCATTCTATTTATTTAAATCTTCTATTGCTTTATAATACTGTTCTGTCATATCCACCCCTCTAGGAAGCTCTTTAAAGTAATTTGATGCACCATTAAAGTATAATCCTACATTAACACCTGATACTCCATTACGTTGTCTTATAATAGATAAATTTCTGAAATTATCATTCAATCTCTCTATATTATAATTCTTATATCTTGGAATTTCATGTATTGCAGGACTAAATAATCCTAATATTACATTAGCCTTTCTAGCTGTTAGTTTAGTTTCTCCTAAGCCTTCTATTGAAGGTTCTAGCTTATTAGCTTTAAACTTATCTAAACTCTCTTGAGAAGCTGCTTGCTGTTGTACATCAACGGGTATATATCCAAACATATTCCTGAGTATTCGACCATAATCACTATGTTTCTCTATATTCCATTTAATATCCTTACCTTGTTCACAATTTAACTCCGCTAAGTGATCTGTTAATATTATGACATACTCGTTAGGATTATTTGGAGTATAGTAATCAAATACCTCCTTTATTGACTCTTCTCCTGTTTCAGGATCTTTTAACTTAACTTTTTTATAAGTTATTTTACCATTATCTAAAGCATATTTATACATCTGCTTATAGATACCTGTAGGATTCTGTTGAGCATCAGAGATAATTAATATATCTTCTAATTGTTCAAAGTAATCCTCAGCTTCTAAGATTTTCTGATATACATCATCAGTTAATCTATGTTTTCTATTCATTGATAATATCTGATTAACAGGTACTATCAATCTACTTTTTTCGAATATATGCTTACTTATACCAGCAGTAATCTTACTCTCTAAATCCATCTCTAATGAAAAATAAAAGATTTTTACTTTTATATCAGAATCTGGATGAGATCTTATAAAATCATATGGATGATATAAAAACATTGTATCTGCAATCTGCGTCTTTCCAACTTTGCTGGAAGCCGTCAACAAATATGATGTTTTCTGCATTATACCCGGTAGGTATTCTGAAAACTTAGGAAATAAAGTTTCAAAAGATAAACAATTGAACTCTCTATTTCTGTTTTCTTCAATTCTTCTTAATGCTCTCTTAAACAGAGAACTGTTTTCTGTCATATATCCCTTGAAAATTTATCTTCTTCACTAAATTCACCTATCTCATCTTCATAGTCTTCCCACCTTCTATTATTAATATAAGTAGTTAACAAAGCCCAAAATTCTTGACTACCAGTTTTCTTTCTATGCGCAGTTTCTGCTTTAATAGATTTAATAATGGTATCATGTAGTTTTGGTTTGTTCTTAATAATAGCTAAATACTTAGGTTCCCATTTATGTTGGTCACTTTGTAATCTTCTACCTTTTTGTGGTGTCTTCTTTGGATATGTTGATTTTAATTCTTCTATTGCATTATTAGGACTTCTATCAAATATATTACTATAATGATCTGTAGTTTTTAAATTCTCAAAAGTAAATAGAAGATTAGATTCTCTTGTTTTATTCTTTAGATCTAATAAATCTGCTTGAATAAGTTCATCTAAGTCTCTTCTATTTACTGGTGATGGAAATTGCTCTAAATATAATCTATATTTTGATACATCTCCTGAATGTATTAACCAAAGAAAGAAATACTGATTAATAGGTATTCCTAATTGCAACATAATATTATAATCTACTGTGAATAAAGTATTATCTTCTTCATTAGTCTTCATCTATATCATGCTCCATATCTTCTTCCATAAAAGGAAGTGCATTATCATAGTCTTCATCATAAATAGGTGTTCCTAACCCTTTACATTGAGGACATTCAACTACCTCACCTCCATGACAAGGATTTGGAGATTCTACTAAACCTGAACCTCCACATTTTTTACACTTTTTAATTGTATTTTTCATTATATTTCTCTTTTACTTATAGGACCATTATATTTACTTTTATCAATTAAATATACATAGCTTTCACTTATGTATATAATAAGAAATACTTCATCAATTGTATCACCTATTTTCATAATTAAATATATTCTGAGTAACCTAAATTAAACATTGTACCATAATACTCTCTTGCTGCTTGTTCATCTTGTTGTATTGTAGGCTCATGTAATAAGTATATATCATCTAAATCTACAACACATTTAAATTCCTTCTCTATTTCCTCTTTTAAAGCGATATAAGAAGCTTTCTTTAATTCTGGATTACTTACCTGGATAAGCTGAATACATACTTCCAGCTCATCCAATTGCATCTTATTTGCCATATTTTATATAGATTTTAATTTGTTGATCCAAATCCACCTACATCTCTTTTAGTTGTAGATAATTCTGTTACTTCAATAAGTTCAATTTTAGGAATAGGCATAATTATTAATTGTGCTATTCTTTCTCCAATTTCATATTGCTTTGTATTAGGAATAGCTTTAAATCTTAACATTATTTCTCCTCTATATCCTGAGTCTATAACACCTACAGCGTTAGAAAGTATTAATCCTGTATTACTTATTGATGATCTAGGAAATAAATACCCTACATAACCTTCTGGTACTTCTATAGATAAACCAACTCCATATTGAATGTAACCATGATCTTCCATGTTTACAACTCCTTTTGATGTAGCTGTTAAATCTAAACCTGCGTCTGACTCTTTTGCATAAGCCGGGATAACAGCTTCAGGTATTAATTTTTTAATTTTTACTTCCATATATCTCTTCTTGTATTTGTTTATGACAGTCTCTGTTTAACATTCTTCTAGCTCTTTTAGACCACCTTTTAGTAGCACTATTTTGAGTATTGTACCACATTTTAGGAGCATATTCATCTAAGTCCCAACCTAGTAGTTTTAATAAAATTCTTCTTCCTGTCATTATTTATAGTTTTATAGTTTATTTATTTCATTAGCCTGCGCAGGAAACGCATTCTGTAATAGAATTAGTAAATTCCATAGCAGCTGAAACATTTAATTGATAATATAGAGTTTTAATACCTAACTCATGAGCTTTAATAATTAAATATAATACATCTTCAGGGTTTGTTCCTTCAGGTATCATTAAATTTAAAGATTGAGATTGATCAATAAAAGGTTGTCTTATTGATGCTTGTAATAATACTTCATATTGTGATATTTCTCCAAATGTTTTAAATACATCTTTAGTATGTTTATCTAAGAAATCAAGATGTTGAACTGATCCATTATTTTTAAGAATTGACTCCCAAACATCATCAGTATTTTGACCTAATTTAATTAATACTTCTTCTAAAAATCTATTTTTAACACTTACTCTAACTTTAGCTACATCTTTTATATAATAATTACTAACATAAGGCTCAATAGATTGAGATTGTTGTAATTTAATAAATGAACTTGATGTATTAGGAGCAATAGCTAATAAACATGTATGTCTTCTTTTATATTTATCATCAGATAACATATCAGGTTTACCATATTCAAGAGCCATTTTCTCAGAAGCTCTATAAGCTTGATCATGTAAGTTCTTAAATATTTGGTAATTAATACCTTTAGCTTGTAATGATTCAAAAGGTATATTTAAATATTGTAAATATGTATGAAATCCTGATGCTCCTAATCCTACAGCTCTATGTCTTTCCGCAAATCTAACTGCTTTATTCATATAAGGTGTATCCTTATTGATATTTATAAAATCAGTTAACATAGCATCTAAGAAATATATAGCTACTTCAACAGCATCTGTATTCTTCCATTCATCATAATACTCTAGATTCATTCCTAGAAGATCACAAACAAAAGATTCTTTACTATTATTAGGTAAAGCTATCTCATGACAGTTTGATGCTAAAACACCTCCTGTCCAATATCTATGTTCATCAGCATCTACAGTTATTTCAAAAACTTCAGAATCTTCTATATATTCAACATCTTTAATAACTGATGTTTGATATCTATTCTTATTAGAAACTTTAATTTTATCTACTTTATATAACTGAATAAATCCAATATATTCTTTAAATAAATCTCTACCAGAAGTTATATTAATACTAAAACACTCTCTAGTTGTATAGTTACCATTTTTAAAAATTCTTACTTGTTCTTTTATTGACGTTATATAAGAGTGTATACCTAATGAAGATAACATTTCTCTAGCTTGTTCTATTAATCTCTTAGATGATTGTGTTAATACAATTCTAGTACCTACTACACTACCATTAGCAGAAAACAAACCTCTTAAAAAACTCCTCTTAATTTTTTCATCAGCATAAAAATATCTATCAGGAATTCCTCTTAAATAAGTTTTAGGCAATTCTTCATGTTCAATATATGTATTAATTGAATACGCTGTTTTACCTACACCTATTTTTTTATTAACTAGATCTTTTATTTCAGAATTGAAATAATCATAATCTTTTTCTCCAATATTTAAGTAAATTAAATTATTACTAGCTTTATGTACTGAACCATCTCCTAAAACAAGACCATCCATAATAGATTGTAAATCAAATTCTTTTGATAAAACAGATGAATCACCAACAGTCCAATCAATAGTTTTAGCTTTACCAATTTCTACTTTATTATTATTTGAAAAGATTTTATGATTATCAGTTCCTAAGAAATATCCAGTACTAGTATTATATTTATAAACAGGTTTAATTCCATTTGACCATTTATTAATAACTTTAGTCCACTGACTGCCTGACCATATAATATCACCTATTTTTAATTCATTCATAGTAATAATACGGCTTCCTATATTAGTTTTTAATAATAAGGTAGCTTCTTTAGGCTGACACATATTACTATGAAATATAGTAGATAGTGTTTCTTTATATACATCTACAGTATTGTTATTTACATTATCTGAGAAGAATATATAAGGAAATCCAGTATGAAATCTACTTTGAGCAACCTTTCTTAATTTCTCAATAGCTACAGGATCTTCTTCATAAACTTTTTGCATAAATTTATTAGAAATAGAAATAGAGAAACTTAATTCCTGTATAGGATTACCTTCACTTCTAATTTTAAGAAATTCATCACAATCAGCATGTTCAATATCTAAAGTAGCTGAAAAGTGTCCTCTTCTATTTACTTGAGATATTACATTAGAGTTAGTTTCAAATAGGGGCATAAAACTAACTGCTCCATTTGATTTACCTCCACCTGTAATAGCGCTTCCTCTTGGCCTTATTTTACCAAAGTAACCTGATGTACCACCTCCTATTTTTGATTGCATTCCAGCCTCTGCTACAGCTGTTAAAATAGATGGTGTATTATCATCAATATATAATCCAAAGCAAGATACAGCAGATCCTGCATTCTTCACTCCAAAGTTAGTCCAACAAGGTGTAGGTTCAATAAACCATCCTCTTTTACAATAATCCTGAAATTTATCAGAATAACCTTCTTTATTTAATATAGATTGGGCATAATCACCCATCTCTTTGATTCTTTCTTCTATAGTTTGACCATCTTTTAGATAGCCTCTAGACATAAACAACTTACTTAATTCATTATACCATCTCATTCTTCACCCTCCTTATTGCTCCTATCACATCTGCAGTTTTTACACTGACCTTGTTATAATTAGCTGATTTGGTATTAAAGAAATCATTTCTTGTATAAGCATAAATCTCTTCTACAAACCACTTCAACGAACTAAGTTTGTTTTTATCTATCTCAAATATTGGTTTAGCTCCAATATCTATTAAACTATCATTAAACCTACTTCTAGTAAATTCTTTGATATCTTCTAATTTTAGAAAATCTAAATCTCCTTGTTCAAAGATCCACTCAAGTATCTTCTCTTCTGCTAAATATGCTTTATTACAAGCTCTATAAATCTTCTCATAGAACTCATCATTAAACCATTCAGGATTCTCAGATTTTATAATTCTTAATAATTCAATACCAAATTTAGCATGAACTAATTCATCTTTTTGAGTACTTAGTACTACATTATCTATACTCTTTAGATAATTCTTGTGTTTTCTAAATGACTTTATAATAGCAAATTGTGAAAATAATGATACATTTTCTACAAATAAACTAAATAAAGCTAATTTTAATGCTTGAAATTGTTGAGGATTATCTCCTACATTTCTTAGATACTTAGTTAAATAATTAACTCGTCCTTCTATTACAGGATTCTTCAATAATAACTTGAATTCTTCATTAAAACCTAATATTTCTAATAATTTAGCATAAGCCAGACTATGTGTTATTTCATTTTCACCAAATGTTATACCAACCATAGCTATCTCAGGCTTAGGAAATATATTACCTATCTCTGCCCAAAATGTTTTAACATTCTCTGTTTCTATCTGACTGATAGCTAACATAGCATTCTTAATAGTATTTCTTTCCTTAGAATCTAAGTTTATATGAAAATCTTGTATATCTTCACTAAAATCAAATTCTTCAACATCCCATCTTGAAGCTCTGATAGCTTCTCTGTAACCTAATAAGTTGTTATACTCATAAGGTTTGAATTCCGTTCTCTTTTCATAAATTCTACTCATTCTCCTCCTTTATCCTCTTCTCAATTGTAAAAGAGGGATACAAAGATACAAAACATTTGTAGGTTATACAAGTTTTATTTCTAAATATCCCTCTTAGTTTTAGCACATACAGTTTGCAAATTCTTCAACTTGTTTTGCTTTTATTTCAGCACACAATTCTTGGAATTTGAATTTGTTTATGTATTTTTCATTATCTTTTAAAAACATAATAATAGCTTCGGTATTTAAAGGTTCATCTAATACACCATGTTTAATCCTGATTTTATCAGGTATAGTACTTCTTCCAGAAACACCTAAAACTTTATTCCAAACCTTTTTAACAGCTGAATTACTTTCTGCAATATCACGTTTTAATTTAAGATAATCAAAATATTTACCTTGTACTTCTTGCCTAGGTAATAATATAAAACCATTCTCTAATTGAACTTTACTAACAGTTCTATAGGTACTAGCTTCGTTTAATACACTAAGTATAACATCAGGGTCATTATCTGAATACTTAGCTATAGTGAAAAAACTATCTTTTAAAATAGGTCTAACACCACAACCAGTTATAATACAATGACTTTTAATTCTAAAATCTCGAAAGTTAGCAGGCGTAACCTTTATATTTTTTGTGTTTAGATTCTGACTTGATATACTTGTTGCTAGATTTTTTTGTTCTTCTAAGCCTGCGTTTGCTTCCTTTCCTCCTTTAACTAATCTAAGAGATGTATCAATAGATTCTATAGGTCTTCTATAGTTATTTTCATAACTAGTATTAGAGAATATATAACCTTCTTTATTTACAAAATTACCAACTATAATAGTTTCTTCTAACTCCTTACCCATAATGGCTAATTTATTAGAACCTATTAAGTCTTTAAATACTTGCATAAACTTCTCTCTATCATTCTTAAACATATTCCAGATACCTTTAATCTTCAAAAAGCTATTAGTGAAGTTAAAAGTATCACTATGATCACTTTCATCAATAAAATTACTAAAAGTACCATTGTGAAATACTGCTGGAAAATCTATAATTCCTTGTAATGCAGTATGTGCATATTCAGAATTATAATTAACAAAAAAAGGATGAGTATTAGCCATACTTTGAGCTCCAGCTGAAGCCCATCGTAAGTGAACAATTAATTCATCATCATCATCAAGATTATGTTTTTTAATCTGATCTAACATAACTTCCAAATCTCTAAAACCTTTAGAGAAATGGACTACATTAGCTTTTGTTCTTTTGTAAGAATAACCATATCCATGATTATTAGTCATTGCAGAGTTTCTTATACCTTGTAAAAAGAATTCTGAGTATTTGTCAGTCCCTCTTGGGGAAATTGCTATAAGGCACATTGTATATCTTCTTTTAAGGTTAACGCTTTAACTCCTTCTTTATCTGTTTTGTACTCTAATTCCTCTATTTTACCATCATCAAAAGCAAACTTAGATTTTCTATCTTCAATATATCTTTGGAGTAATTTATAAGATTTAGGATAAGCTGCTCTAACAATTGTAGATAGATCAATATTGTGTTCTAATTTATCAGAGTCTAACCAATAGCCTCTACGAATAGAAGCTTTATTATTCTCAGCAAATGACACAAAGGCCATACAGATTTTAACCCAGTTTTTAATCTTTGTATAGTTGAGTGTGGCACTATGTGAACGGAATTCGAGCGTAATTGCTTCTGGATTACCTTTAGTATTAAACATAGCTGTAACAAAATTTAACCAGCAATAACGCTGAGTAGTTTTATCATAACCACATTTACTACCCATAGGGTGATTACTTTTTTTATTGTGTTGTCTATTAGCTTCTTTACCATGAGATACTTCTTTAAATATCTGATGATAATATTCATCAACTAAAATATCATAACCTATAGAGCTACTAACACTATTTAAACCAGCTAAATCAAGTGTTATATTCTTGATCTTTCTGCAATAAGCATTTTCTCTCCTAGATTTAGGAAGCATTTGATAAACTTCATTTTGAAGTAATTCACCTAATTTATACAAATAAATAATAGTCTCTTTGTTAAAAGATATATTACCTATATGTACATGGACACCACATTTACCATTAATAGTACATCTATCAGATAATGTATTACAAACTCTTTGAAGTTGATAAAATCCTTTATCTCCTTTAAGTACACCTGTAATATACTCTCCACCAAGTACATCTTCTTTCCTCTGATCTGGTGTTTCTCTAAGAGATCCATCAAATTCACATTTAAGATTAAGACCTACTTCATCTTCTACTGTTAATCTTCCTGAACTAGTTTCTAGTTCTACACCAAATGTATAATTCTTACCTTCTGAGATTTTATAAGTTGGACTGTCTACTCCAAAATTATAATTTCTTTCAATAAGTTTTTTACGATCTTGATCAGGAATTAGTTTATTATGAATATCTTTAAAAACAGATACTTGGTTATTAAATGGTCTAAATTTATTTTTAACATTCTGCCTAGGATTGGTATAATCATCATAATAAACTCTACCTACAGTAGGAGCATTAGAAGGATAAATTCTACCATCTCCTTCAGACCTAACTTTTTGAATCATATGAACATCACCAAACCTAGTAACTAAAGTAACAACTTTACCAGCAGCTATTCTAGCATTAAATGTATCTCTATGTATGTTTACACTTTCTATAGAACCCTCATAACCAGCAGTCCTACTTAATGTTAAAGCAGACACAATATTTACACTTCCATCAATTAAAATAAATTCTTTAGTAAAGTAATCTTTTGTTAAACTAGGACTATCAACATCATACTGTTTTCCACCTATTTCTATTGTTTCTTTCATTAATATTAATATTATTAGTTTAATTTTTAGCAATAGTGCTTCTAACACCATCAACATTATATGCTTCATTGACTATATCTTTTAATTCCTGGCCAATGGTTTTTACTTCAGCCCAATCAACATGAGTTAATAAATCATTAAGATCATCAACTTTACTATCAATAACATCAAGTATAGCATGTACTACTACAATAGTTTCATCATCATCCTCATTAGGAATAACTTCTGTTTCTACTGAAATAATAGATAAATCCTCAGATTTTTTTACTTTACCTAATTCTTCCCAAACAACCACATCACCAACTTCACGAAAGGGGGAAGCCTCCTCAACCGGTTCTTTAGGTTCATTGCCATTAGCACTCATTGCATTAGATAGTTCACTAGTACCATTATCAACAGGATTTTTATCAAAGTTAATTGCTGATTGTTTACTATTTACTTGAAGAATCTTATTTAATTCTTCTGCGTTACTAGCTAAATGAGCATCTACTTCATCTTTTAATGCTGGTCTTAATAATGATACAGGTATATCCATAACTTCATCAGTATTATACATACAACCAATTCTGTTATCTTTGTCAATAATAGCTCTTTCTGCTAATTTAATGATAGTACCTTTTGCATATAATAACTTAGTTGCATTATTTTCTTCAAAGATATTACTCATAGAATAACCATAACCTGATGGATAGTCAATATATTTAGTATCAAACATATAGAAACTTACCCAAACTAGGTTATCTCTATCATCTAATAACTGAATATCATAACCATTATCAACAGAAGAATCATCTACTAAATACCATTTGTTTTTAGTAATTTTAACTATGTTTTCTTTTGGGCCATAAGGAGAATCCATATCACTAACACACCTAACCCATTTATCTACTAATACTTCAATTCTAGTACTATCAGTTTCCTTCAAATGAGATAGAATATCACCAGTAGCTTTATTCTTCCATTTAACGTTAGTAATATTAGGAGTATTATAGTTATAAGAGTTATAACCATTTGTATAAACTGGTTTTTCTTTTTCTCTATAAAAGATACTATTAATAATAACACCATTTTTAATAGTATGTACAAAGAATGGAGGAAATTCTTCAATATCTGTACAGCCAATGATCATTAAATTT